>Ga0182030_10012392_pt1 | contig 17076 bp, 19 predicted proteins | sample 812S3MmetaG_FD_121299 | JGI IMG/M metagenome (GOLD analysis project Ga0182030, IMG submission 121299) | Permafrost microbial communities from Stordalen Mire, Sweden - 812S3M metaG (Illumina Assembly) | ecosystem: Environmental > Terrestrial > Soil > Wetlands > Permafrost | place: Sweden...
ACCCAACCGCTTGCTCCCGCGCGCGGCTCGGCATGCGCATTTGACGGAGCCGGGCCCAGAGGGCACCCCGTTAGGGAGCGATTGCGCACGTTCGAGACATTTGGTCAGCTTATTGTTTCGCGGTCCCTAACTGTCTCGTCAGTCCTGGCGCAGGCGCCATTGCGCCCCCAATACACGGATGGCGAACTGGCGCATGAGGAATAGCACACATACCGCGATCGCCCCGAACACCCAGGCGGCCGGCCCCGGCGGGCGGCGATCCGCGGTTACGCCGGCGCGAGCCGGAGGGGAAGACACCAAGTGGATCTGCGAGCGCAAAATCTGCGCCGATTCCTCGGCGCCCAACTCGCGGCTGGAATTTCGCGGGGGCAACCACGCCACCGCCAGCAGCATCCCCACCAAAGCCAAAGCCTGTGTGCAGAGCAGATAAACCATGAAGCCGCACCGTCCTGTGTCGTACTATGCGGCTGGGCCGGACCGGGCTGCAAGAACTGGTAATACTATCGGGGTACCATCGAAAAGTAGTACGGTAGCGGCCGAAGTTAGCAAAACTATACTAAGTGGAGTTATCCGAGCCGGGCGAGTTTGGCCGCGCCGATTGCCTGTCCCACATGGCGCTGGGTGTGCTCGGCAATGTGGACCAGCAAGCCGATGACGGTGGTGGGCAGCCGCTGGCGGCCGACGGCTCGCGGCTCGGCCAGGGTGGATGGCTCGATGGCGCGCACCACCGCCTCGGCGCTCCGAAACGCCGCGTCCACGAGCGCCAACAGCTCGCCGCGGCCCGCGCCGGCGGGGACGTTCTCCGCCTGCAGGGTAGCCATCTGTTCGGGGGTCAACGTTCCGCCCTGTAGATAAGTCATGAGCCTGCCGGTGCTGCCCGCGATGTGCCGCAGATGGAATCCCACGGACGCGAATCCATGCGGTGAGGCCCATATCCGCTCGGGTGTGAGCCCGTCGGTCGAACGGCTCAGGTCTTCACGCGCCTGTTGGAATGTAAACAGGATCGGTGCGGTAAGCGGGTTTACGCCGTCGATTGCTCCGCGCAGCCAGGGTTCCGGGAGGTCTTCCATCCCTTTGATTCTACTGCGATGGGAGCCTGTGCGGTGAATAGGACGCTTATTCGCCGCACAATGTGCGGTGAATAGATTGCGGTCTACGGTGATTACGGGCTATAATCACCGCATAAGGTGCGGCGAATGAGAGTCTACATCCACCAACTGCCCGACTGGCCCAAGTTTCGCTGGGATACCGCGAGGCTGGCTGGCCGGCTGGCCGCGGTCCGTCACAAACAAGGGCGGCTGGCCGGTCATATGGAGGCGCTGGGGTTCAAACTCACCCAGGAAGCTTACCTGAAAACCGTGACCCAGGATGTTCTGAAAACCAGTGAGATCGAAGGCGAGCGCCTCGACGTGGAACAAGTCCGCTCGTCGATTGCGCGCCGCCTCGGCATCGATATCGGCGCGCTCAAACCGGCCGACAGAAATGTCGAAGGGGTGGTCGCGATGCTGTTGGATGCTACCGGCAACTACGGACAGCCGCTCACAGTGGAGAGGCTGTTCGCCTGGCACGCCTCGCTGTTCCCCACCGGATACAGCGGTATGAGTAAAGTTCGGCCCGGGACGTGGCGCGACGATTCAGGCGGCCCCATGCAAGTTGTTTCCGGCGCCATCGGACGCGAGCTTGTGCATTTCGAGGCGCCGGCCGCGGCGCGATTGCCTGGCGAAATGGGCGCTTTTCTCGATTGGTTGAATGCGGACGACAGCCTGGATCCGGTCCTGAAGGCGGGTCTGGCGCATCTCTGGTTTGTGACCATCCATCCCTTTGACGACGGCAATGGCCGTATCGCGCGCGCCATCGCGGATATGCAGTTGGCGCGCTCGGAGCGGAGTGCGCAGCGGTTCTATAGCATGTCCGCACAAATCCGGCAGGACCGGACGGCGTACTACGACATCCTGGAAGAGACGCAAGCCGGTACGATGGATGTCACCCGGTGGATGGAATGGTTTCTGGATTGTATGGGCCGCGCCATCGACGGCGCGCGGACGATATTGTCCGCGGTGATCGCCAAGGCGCGATTCTGGGAGTCCGTCGGCGACACGCCCTTGAACGAGCGGCAGCGTCTGGTGCTGAACCGCCTGCTGGATGGTTTCGAGGGCAAGCTCACCAATGCAAAATGGGCCAAGCTGGCGAAATGTTCTCCGGATACGGCGTTACGAGACCTGCAATATCTTGTGGATCGTGAGATCCTCATGCGCGGTCCCGAGGGCGGCCGGAGCACGAGTTATTCAATCGGAGGGAAAAAGCTGGTGGGCCCTGAAGGATTTGAACCTTCGACCGACGGATTATGAGTGCCAACGCTCGGCATCCATGCGGTCCACCAGGATTCGAGGCCCTGGCGGCGCACTTCCGCAGCGGCTTGGCCACCCCTCAGGCGATCTTGGATTCCTTCTTCAGAGCCTCGTGGAGCAGCGTCTTGATAACGGTCTGGTAGCCCACACCGCGTTTCTCAGCCAGCTTGCGAGCCCGCTCGATATCGGTGACGGGCAACCGGACGGACACGCTCTTGGTGGGCACGGCGCCGCGGCGGCCGTGCTTCAGCAGCAGATCCGCGATCAGCTCTTGGTGCTTGTCCCACCATTCCGCTTCCTCGGCTTCTGACCGGAACTCCGGCGTGTCAACCACAACGGGCTTGGCCTTCTTCGCTTTCATAGCTTCTCCCTCACCTTCTTCTTCGCAGTATGCGCCGTGATCACGCGAATCCTGCCGCGCCGCAACGTGTAGACGAACTGTAGCGCTCGACCGGCGCCGTCAGCCCGGCGCACAGCACTCGTTCTTCTCCACGGCGCTTCTGCGCAGAGAGCACCACCAGCGGATGGTTGGCGAATGCTTGCTCCACCTCCTATGGCGTGACGCCGTGGCGCGCGATATGGCCGGTGTTCGCGTCGTCCCAGTCGAACTTCGCCACGCGAGCCATGTATGACTCAATTGTATATACGCAAGCGCATGGCGGCAAGCATGAGACTGTATCCAGCTCGCGACGGCAAAATGGTCCTCGTGATAATCCGGCTCTCGGGTCGGGTTTCCGGATACTCGCGGTGGCCGCGGAGGTTGCAGACACGGGGCGCCAGGAACGCGTCATGGGCGCCGCCGGCCAGCATGGCGGCCACTCGGGCCTGATCCGTGGCGGCGGTGGTGCCGTGGCCGAAGTGACGGGCCGAAGGCCTTACAGGTCTTCTGGTCGCAATCCCGTATGCTTGGCAACGCGACTCAGAATCTTCCGTCCCAACTCATCATTGTCGTGGAAGGCGAACTCGTAGTCCGGCCAGCCTTCGCGGGCCAGAAGCTTGTGGGAGCCACTCTGCCGCTTGACCCGCCAGCCAATTTGCTCCAGGGCGGCTAGCACGCGGCGCGCCTGAGTCGCCGGCCAGTTGCTCACTCAGCACCTGAAACGAGACGTTGAGGGCCGACGGCGGCAGTTCGGCGTGCTTGATCCGATCGGCGATCACCTCGATGGCCAGCCGCTCGGTGTTGCTGATGGCTTCCTCGCGCGTCTGCCCGTAGGTCATCACCCCGGGGAGTTCCAGCGCCTCGGCAATCCAGCGGCCGTCATCTTCCCGGTCGATGTCAATGGAAAGGTGCACCACTCCATTGTAAGCCCGGCCCGCTATCGAAGCCCGCCCATCAATTCTCGGTTCGTGAGTTCCGCGTGCGGCGGCGCCACCTTCGGAACGTCCGGCATGGCCACCCGGAAGCAAACGCGGCGGCGGCCTTCGGGCAGATCGGACCGCCGCCAGGCCGCATTGTATTTGAAGAATCTCAGAACTCCTGATGTCGTGGAATTTGCAGTGAGCCAGCAGGTGGGGCAGGCGGCACCGCCTGCCCCACCTGCGAAGCTCTCGCCATCGAAAGGAATGGCTCAGCCCATTTTCCCCGCCAGGCAGGAATTGCAGGGCGACATCAGGAGTTCTGAATTTGGTGGGCCCTGAAGGATTTGAACCTTCGACCAACGGATTATGAGTCCGAAAACGGTCACGGTGTAGCGTGGTCTGGCGTCGTATCTGATTGAAAAATTTGAGAACCAATGGCCTCAGAAGGTCTGGCTTGGTCTCCTATCTAGGACAAATCTAGGACAGTGCATCTGGTGGACCCGCCCGGACTTGAACCGGGAACCGACAGATTATGAGTCTGCTGCTCTAACCATTGAGCTACGGGTCCTTGAATCGCATCGTAGCACACGGTCCCTGATTCATCAGGCTTGCCGACTGCGGAGCGGAGCATTCAAATGGCGAGGGAGATCGCATCGCCGCCCGCAAAGCCAGTGAAGGGTTCGGGTGGGAAGGAAGCCCAACCTCCCTGACGGCTATTCCAATACCCCACCACGCCGCACGGGAAGCTCACAGCGCCCTTCCGTTGCGCCCGGTGGTATGACGGCATCCCCGGCGACAACGACGGCGAACACAGCGCCGCTATTCGCCGGTTCCACCGTCCCTGATGTTCCCCGCCCGCCGCCTTCATCGCCGCCACGTCGCCGTCAGCCGATCCCGGCATGATTGGCAGACCAGCAGGTGCTCTTCACAGCCGCACACGCCACGGCATCCCCGGGGAAAGCGACAGGCTTCACAATCTCTCGGTGTCTTGCCATCTGCTACAATCTCAACCGATTGGAGGCGCACACATGCGCATTGACCTGTACACGAAGACGATTCTGACGCTCATCTTTGTGATGCTCACACTGATAGCATGCAAATCCGTAGTTCAACCTCTTGGCGTTGCCGCCGATGGCCCTTTTGCTGGCGTTCAGTTCTCAGGCCAAATCAACGGGTTCTGGACCTTCGACACGAAAACGGGGGACGTATGGGCATATGAGGCGATACAAGGCGGATTGATGGGTAACTGGCACCATGTGGGGAAAATATCGCAAATAGGTCAACCCCTCACACGATAGGGCTGAATGAGGATGAGCCGGCAATGAGTTACCACGGTTGCTCACTCGCCAGGAGTCTCTGGCCCGGAGTGCCATTTCGGAATTTCCGGCGCACCAAGATTTTGTGGAGTCCCGCCCTGGAATCTTGCCCGGAGTACCTTCTTGGGATTTCAAGGGCAGATTTCGCACGATCCGCCAACGAGTACCGCCGACTATTTCATAGCGGGCGCAGATGGGAACCCGTTCCCGCAGAATACTGGTCAACGGTGGTGGGGTAGGGTTGGCTCCATGCTTCCGGTTCGCCGCAGTCTCCGTCGCCGCCGTGCCGATGCAGCACTTTGCGGGCTGTACCAAAAAGCAACTCCCAAAACCACCCAACTTGCGCTCAATCGACGTGGGCGAGACTGCGGCCTTTTTTGGAACAAACCGATTACGAATATTGACAGACTATTACAAAGTAGTTTATACTACAAAGTATGCGAGTTGCCTTGTACGCCAGAGTGAGCACGAAGGACAAGGGGCAGGACACCGAAAACCAACTTTTGCAGTTGCGCCACTTCTGCCAGCAGCAAGGTTGGGTCATCGCCGGTGAATACGTAGACCAGAAGACCGGGCGCACGTCCGACAGGGAAGCGTTCCAGCGTCTTTTCCAGCACGCATACGAAAAACGGTATGACCTCTGCCTTTTTTGGGCACTCGACAGGTTTTCGAGAGAGGGCGCTACCGACACGTTGCAGCACCTTCGCAAACTGTCCAATTACGGCGTCCAGTGGAAAAGTTTCACGGAGCAGTACATCGACAGCGCCGGGATGTTCGGTGAGGTCATCATTTCGTTGCTGGCGGTGTTGGCGAAGCAAGAAAGCGTTCGGCGGTCTGAGCGTGCCAGCGCCGCCTATCAGAAGCTCGTGGCGCAAGGCCGCACAGATCATCTTGGTCGCAAGCGTCTCGTGCTTGACCGTGGGAACATTCGGGAGATGGCGGCTGGCGGTATGTCCACACGTGCAATTGCCGCCAAGCTGAAGATCAGCCACACCAGCATTCATCGGATCGTGCAGGGCAAGGCGTAGAGGAAGATTCCGGTCACAGCGGCGAATTCCTGCGTATTGCAGGTCGCCATTTATCTCAGCACTGCTAACCATCGTAGTATGTACCTCCCCGGCGAACGGCGTTAAGCTGGCGATCAGCGACCATGCAACCAGCCCTTCGATCCGTCCTGGATTTCCACAAGAAGGAAAGGCCCCGCCTTTCCTTTCCCATGTCGCCTGATTCGCAACATGACCTCGTGAGAGCCATCAATTCACGGCTCACCGACACGCCTGAAAGCATTATATGGGTGGGACAGACTCTCACGAAAATGTTCGGGGATCACCTTCCGAAAACAACGTGGAGCGAGTGGGGCATTGACCTCAGTTACCAGGAGGCATCCGACATCCGTTCGCTTTCGCAGTGCCCGCTGATTCTCGACAACCTCGATAAACTCCCGCCAAGTCGGAGCACCCTGATTGCGGCGTGGCAACTTGCTTCGACACGGCCCAAAGTATTTCAACGGTCGATTGAAGACGGAACGATCACGCCGGTCGCCCTACGCAGCACCGTCAGGCAGTTGAAGCACACGGGCAAGCCTAACCGTAAGCCCCTGCACATCGTATCCGACACGAAGCAGGGCAAGGTGAAGGGCACCATCCTGCACGGTGATTGTCTGGCACTCCTTAAGACGCTGACAGCGGAGTCCGTCAACTGTTGTATCACCAGCCCGCCTTACTTCCAACTCCGGGATTATGAAGTCGGCGGTCAGATCGGGATGGAACCTACACCAGCGGAGTACATTGACAAGCTGGTCGCCGTGTTTCGGGAAGTCAAGCGAGTTCTGAAGAAAGACGGAACTTTATGGGTGAACATTGGAGACTGCTACGCTGGCAGTGGCAAGGGCCGAAATGCAGACGGCACTCACAACCTGAACGGAAACATCACCAACGAAGGGAGGGAAAACGGCATCCTTCACAAAACCCCTAGCATCGGACGAAAACAGCAGACGAACCGGCAGGGCAATCCAGAATTCGCCCGTCCTTGCCGTGATGCGACCTCGACGCCTGATCGTTCAAGCGTCGAATGGGGATGCAAACCGAAAGACCTGATTGGGATTCCGTGGATGCTGGCATTCGCCTTGAGGAATGACGGCTGGTTTCTCCGTTCTGAAATCATCTGGCACAAACCATCTGTCATGCCAGAGTCGGTGAAAGATCGGCCCACCAAAAGCCATGAGCAAATATTCCTGCTCACGAAGTCAGCGAAGTACTTCTATGATGCGGATGCGGCAGCGGAACCAAGGTCATCGAACCTACACGTTCACGCTTCAGGAAATCCAGACCGGAACGATAACAACCGCTGCGATGCGATGTGGGGAAATCGAGAAACGAAGAACCGCCGCTCTGTTTGGACGATGAATTCAGGATGCTATGAGGGAGCGCACTTCGCAACGTTCCCGCCAGAACTGCCCGAACTCTGCATGAAGGCTGGTTGCCCGGTGGGTGGCACGCTTTTGGACTGCTTCGTCGGTACCGGCACTACTTTGGCTGTCGCAGCGCAGAATGGCCGTTCGTACATCGGCATCGAACTCAACCCTGAATATGTGGAGATGGCACGGAAGAGGCTTAGGGCGCTGTCACAACAGAAAGTGTGAGTGGGCAGGGCGAGAGCGGCGGCGGCAAAGGTGAGGAAGGGCTAGAGCGGCTGGAGATGGCCCACAATGGCTGTCCAGTAGCGATACGTTCCGGGTGTTCCGACGAGATCGTGGTTTCGGAAGACGCCCACCAGCCCAAGCCGTACATCCGCTTCCTACCATGCGTTCAGGCGATACCTTTGCCGCCGCCGACGATATACGGCACGCCGCTGCGATCCGGCAATACTACCGCTGCTGGCGCATATCCAGGTATCCCGCTGGCGCTCTTCCCGATGGGCGTGCTAACCTCCAACGTGCCACGGCTGCAACCATGATTTGGTTGTGGCAGGACGCCTCCCCAACGCTCTGAGCTATGTTCCGCAAGGTGCGATCCTGATGGCGCTGCTCCCCGGAAGATGGGCAGCGAACGAGTAACCATACGCTCTCTTCGACGGTCTCCAAAAACTCTCAAAATGTAAATAGGTATAGCACCGCATCCCCGAAAACCATGAAGACATTGAAAAATTTTTGGTCTCAAGACTTTCAGCTACAAAGTCCACAAGTCTTGAGAGATTGCTTCCATCCAGCAACCAAAATTTTTTGAATGGCTTCATGATTCCTGGATCTAGTTGCTTCGCAACCTTCCATGATGGAAAAGGAAGCAGGACATCAGTAACCAGAAATTTTGTTGTTTGTATCTTGTATGGGTGGCGGGAAAGACACCCTCATTATACCCAAGGTTTTGAATTTGTCAAGTTTTGGGACCACGCCCGGATCTTGGCGACGAGTTGACCGTCCAAGACGACAGTGTGTTGCGCTTCGTGGCGTGGTGCGTCCAGGCTGGAACACGTCTCACAAGGGATCGGACAAGGTTCCCACGGAGCCAAGTGCGTCCTGTCGGCTGTGTGTCGTTCCAGTTTCATCCGCAACACCATTGAAATCATCGCATGAAACGAAAATCTGTCAAGTCGGTGGCAGCGGTGGCGGTTTTGCTAAATAGCTTCAGAAACACCGCCGCCATGAAGAGAAAACTCACGCATTGCCTCACCCTTCGCATTCTGCCCGAAATGGATCTGCTGGTTTCAGATGCCGCCTATGACGCCCGATTGAGCAAGGCCGCTTGGATTCGACGGGCTATTCACGCAAGCATTGGGCAGATGCGGCGAACGGAACCGGCCACAAACGAACCCGTATTGCGGTAGCCCGGAGAACAAACATGAAGCTAGACCTCAAGAACCTGAAGATGACGGATAAAGAAGAACGCCTGTACGACTGGTGCCACGCCAACCTGGAAGAAGAGCAGCTTGCGGAAGTCGAAGAAGAAGCTCTCGAATTCGCCATGCGGGAAATCAACGCACCGATAGCCGCTGAAAAATTGCTCGAACTGTTGGTGAATGTCCTTATCCGCAATGCCGAAGATCAACGCTGCGGCGGTGAAGAATGAGATCGCAACTTCCAACAGCGGCCCCGGCAAGGAGCACGGCGATGAAGAGGCTGCAATTGAGGCTGACTCCCGAAGAGTCGCATGTAGTTGAACTTTGTCTACTCAGTCTGACTGAAGAACAGATCGCAGATTGCCGAGCAAGAATCCTAAAGACCTTGGCGGTGGAACTTCAGCAGGAAGATTATGAGGCGCTGCTCGAACAAACGATGGCTTCAATGGTGAAGAGGAATGTTCGTGAATTGCGGCTGGATCGGATTCTCCAGCGTGAAGGATTGAAGGCAGGGAAGCGATCTCCGTCAAAACCAGAGCGCCAAAAACGCAGGGACGGTGAGAAATGAAGAAGAGAACTCTGGCAGCGGACCCGGCGTTGCCCACCGCTGCACCGGCAGTTTCACATTCGAGCGTCACGCCTGAACGCAACACGAAGAAGATCGAAAATTTTGAAGAGCGTCGGCTGCTGTTGCAGGTCATCGAAGAGGCCAAAGCATTCCGCAGACCGAAGCGCACACAAAACTTTCAACGACCAGCGCCCGTATCTCGCTGACTCCAAAAGGGCGGAAAATGAACGCCACGCCCGCCGCCTTCGGGCAATAACTTGTTGGATAAGTCCAGGTGGCTAAGTGGATAACTTCAGGTGTCGATAGATGTATCAACTTATTTGGATTCAATCGGATGCACGGCAGGCCGCTCTTGCGGAGTATCAGCTTGGTATGCTACCTTCAATATGATAGGGCAGAGCGGAAACAAGGCGCTGCATAGCTGGAACCCCTTCAGTACGCTACCTACCTGATACCGTAAGCTCCAAGCGTGAGAGCGTCGGCAGAAAGGTAGTGTTGCGTGACACTTTCAACCGCAAACCGACACAACATAGCCTCCCAATCTCGTCTTGAGTTTCACTGCGGAGACGTGCGCCAAGGGTCGAAGTGGGAACGAGATGTTTGAATTTTATGAGCCGTTGCTTGACGAAATCTCAAAGCGAACCGCTAAGCTCGTTATTGAGCACCTGAAGGGAAAGAAGGCGATCCAACCGGAGTACTTCACTGTTGCAGAAGCCGGTTTGTACATTGGGAGATCAAAAGACGGAATGACGGCCTTACTGAAGCAACGGCTGTTTCCGGTTATCAAGATTGGTGCTCGTGTCCACATCGCCAAGAAGGATCTGGACACGTTCATGTTGAGTCATCGGCAGTGAGGTTTATTTCGCAGCCGCTTTGGACTTGGCTTCCTTTAGCCACTTAGCCATCTTCTTCCCGGATTGTTTCACGCCTTCACGGTCAACGATGTTGTATCGCAGGAACATGGACAAGGTTTTGTGGCCTGAAATTTTCATTGCTTCAGATTGAGTGAGACCCGCCTTTTGAACCATGTTGCGAACCGCCGAACGTCGTAGATCGTGGAAGAGCAAATCAGGATACCCGGCACGGGAAACAGCAGCTTTCCAAGTCTTGTTGAAGGCGTTGATTTGCGAACCCGGTTCAGCTTCGATCACATGAGCGGTCTTCCAGGCGTCCTTGTGCCAGTAGAACACCCAAGGGCAGTCAGGGAACTCGGCATCACGCATCGCCTTCTGTTTTTTCAACCAGCCTCCCATATCGCCGTAAATCGGCAACCACCGGCCTTCATCGTTCTTCGTGGTTCCCACTTCTAACGAAACGAACCCGTCTTCAAAGGAGACCTGCGGCCATTGCAATTTTGTCAGTTCGCTTTTGCGATTTCCCCAATGGAACCCCGCCGCAAAAAGCGGTTTCAGCGAGTTCGGCAGTTCATCCAAAATTGACAGGTAGCCTTCGATCTCAATGAACCCGGTTCTGGTGTTGTTCACTTTCACGATTGGGAAGTGAGGAACAGCGACAACCTTTGGCGGGGTCTGCCGTTTCATGCCGTGGTTATAGGCCGCACGCATGTATGCGAGTTCGTTATTGATAGTCGCTGTTTTCGCTTCTTCGGCTTCACGCTGTTTGCCATAGCCGATCAGGTCATCGCTCGTGATGCTTGCCGCCACACGCTCACCAAACACACGACGGATATTTGCGTTCACTACATCCTTGATGCTCTTCAGCGCTTTTGCGTGGTTCCTCTCAAGGTAGGCAAAGTAGTCGTCCAAGAGTTCGCCAACCTTGACGAGTTTCTGAAGCGCCGGAAAGTCGTTCGTGATCGTGGCCTTCATTCGATCACGTTCTTGGATGGCTTCGGACTGGAGAGTTTTTCCGGTGGACTTGTCGAAGTCTCCAAGCCGGAACCACCAAATTCGACCACGCTTGTACAGACGGCCATCACCGTACAGTCCTGGCTTTTTGCGCTTCTTCTTTTCGGCCTTTTCGGTGGTGGTGGCCTTCATGCTCCAGATTTTAGCATGTAGGACAAATCTAGGACATGGCGATTTCGTATACTGCTGAAAACAAGATTGATAGTTATTACGAAAAAAATATTATGAGTCCGCTGCTCTAACCGCTGAGCTAAGGGCCCGCTCCCCTATTGTACCGATTCGCGCAGCCGTTTCAGCCCCGCCTCCGCGGCCGGTACGCGACCATCTCGAACCACGAAATGCTGTCGTTTACCACCTGCGTCTTGAGAAGCACTTCAAAATACGGCATCGATTCGCCTTGCCGTAACCCCAGCTTTTGGCGAAGCTGCCGGATAAAGTCTTCCGACGTTACGAAACGGGCGCCGGCTTCCGTGGAGATCACATCGCTGCCGGAAATTACCAGCACATTTCCCGTGCGCTTGGGATTCTGCAGGTACGCCACCCGGCCGTACCCCGTGCGCCGCCATTCGGCCGGGTATTCCGCCTGCTCCCCCGGCATCGGCGACCGGTTCACGAAGCGCACCGCCGCCGGCGTCTCCTGGTAGACCGTCTGGAAATTCATCCGGTTCTCAAACAGCCCGATCCAGGGATTGGAGCGCAAACTTCCCATCAGAATGGTGTTCTGAGAGGAGATCAAAGACGACGAAAAGTCTCGCGCGCTCAACAGATTCAGCAGATGCTCGACCGCGGCCAATACTCCGAAATCCCGCGCCAGCGCGCGCCGATCCGGTTGGGTGATGGACAGTTCCGCCATGCGGTCGAATTCGTGCGTCTCATATCAGGAGGTTGACATCGGACAGTACCGCTGCGCCACAGGCCCTCCGGTGCAAGCGCGCTATACTGGCATTTCCCATGCTAAGAGTTCGTTTTGCGCCTTCCCCCACTGGTTTTCTGCACATCGGTAGCGCGCGCACTTTCATCTTTAACTGGCTCTACGCCCGCCACAATGGCGGCGCCATGATCCTGCGCATCGACGACACCGACGCCGGGCGCAATACCGAAGTCTCCCTCAACTCCATCTTCGACGGACTGCGCTGGCTCGATCTCGGATGGGATGAAGAGTACAAGCAGTCCGAACGGCTGGCGCTGCACCGCCAAGTGGCCGAAGCGATCTTACAAAAAGGACTGGCCTACCGCGATTTCACTCCCGCGCAGGCCGCCGAAGGCGAGAAATCGGGCGCGCAGGGCACCTGGCTTTTTAATTCCGGAATGCGCGAGATGTCGCGCGAAGAGAGCGACCGCCGCGCGGCCGCCGGAGAGCCGTTCGCGCTGCGTTTCCGCGTACCCCGCGACCGCGAGCGGCAGGTGCGCTTTTCCGACGCGGTCTACGGCGAGCAGGCCAAATCCACCGCCGATATCGAAGACTTCGCCCTGCTGCGCAGCGATGGCATGCCCACGTATCACCTGGCCTCCTGCGCCGACGATGCCGACGTGCGCATCAGCCACATCATCCGCGGGCAGGACCACATCACCAACACCTTCAAACACGTGCTGATCTTCGAGGCCGCCGGAGTAACTCCGCCGCAGTTCGGGCATCTGCCCCTGCTGGTGGCGCCCGATGGGACCAAGCTTTCCAAGCGGCGCCATGGGCCGGTGGTGAGCGTCACCACCTACCGCGACGCCGGTTTCCTGGCCGATGCGTTCGCCAACTTCATCGTGCTGCTGGGCTGGTCGCCCAAGAACGATCGCGAGCAGATGACCCGCCAGGAACTGGTGGACGCGTTCACGCTGGAAGGCGTCAACCGGTCCAACGCGGTGGTCAATTTCAAGGAGGAAGAGCCCTTCGATCCCAAGGCCGTGTGGCTCAACGCCGAGCACATTCGCACCATGCCGGTGGCCGATCTCTCCGAGCGCCTGCTGCCCGTGGTCCGCGGCGCCGGTTTCGCCATCGACGCGGCCAAAATGGCGCGGATCACCCCGCTGATCCGCGAACGCATCAAGCTGCTGAACGACGTCCTGGCGGTGGCCGATTTCTTCTTCGCGGAGACTCTCGCACCGTACGAGAGCGCCGAATTGGTCCCCAAAAAGGGCGATGCCGCCATGGCTCTGCGAGTGCTTGAAAAGGCGCGCGACGTGCTGGGCGCGGCGGAATTTTCGCACGATGGGCTGGAGGCGGCGCTGCGTGCGGCGGCGGCGGACCTGGGAGTCAAAGCCGGCCAGATGTTCGAGCCCATCCGCGTGGCGGTGTGCGGCCGCAAGACGGCGCCGCCGCTATTTGGCACACTGGAAGTATTGGGCCGCGATGTCTGCCTGGTGCGCATCGAGCAGGCCACCGGAAAGCTGAAACCTCTATGAATCCGACTCTCCCCGGGGAGCCGCCGGAAGCATCGGCGAGCGCTCCCTCGAATTTCGTCCGCGATATCGTCATCGACGATCTGAAGTCTAATAAGTTCGGAGGCCGCGTGCACACGCGGTTTCCCCCCGAGCCCAACGGGTATCTGCATCTGGGCCACGCCAAGTCCATCTGCCTGAATTTCGGACTGGCCGACGAGTTCGGCGGCAAGACCAACCTGCGCTTCGACGATACCAACCCGTGCAAGGAAGAGACCGAGTATGTCGATTCCATCATGGAGAACGTACGCTGGCTGGGCTTCGAGTGGGACGGCCTCTTCTACGCTTCCGACTATTTCGGCCAGCTCTACGAATGGGCGCTGAAGATGATTCGCGAGGGCAATGCCTTCGTGTGCGATTTGAGCGCCGAGGAAGTGCGCCAGACGCGCGGCACGCTCACCGAAGCGGGCCAGGAGAGCCCCTATCGCAACCGCTCCGTGGAAGAGAACCTGGACCTGTTCCAGCGCATGAAGGCCGGCGAGTTTCCAGACGGCGCGCGCACCCTGCGGGCCAAAGTGGACATGGCCTCGCCCAATCTCAACATGCGCGACCCGGTGATGTACCGCATTCTGCACTCCGACCATCACCGCACCGGAAGCGAATGGTGCATCTACCCGATGTACGATTACGCCCACGGGCAGTCCGACTCCATCGAAGGCATCACCCACTCCATCTGCACGCTGGAGTTCGAAGACCATCGGCCGCTGTACGACTGGTATGTGGAGGCGCTGGGAATCTATCATCCGCAGCAGATCGAGTTCGACCGGCTCAACGTCACTTACACGCTGTTGAGTAAGCGCAAATTGCTGACTCTGGTGGAAGACGGCCACGTGCGCGGTTGGGACGATCCGCGCATGCCGACTCTTGCGGGCATCCGCCGCCGCGGCTATCCGCCCGAGGCGCTGCGCAGCTTCTGCGGCGCCATCGGAGTTTCGAAAACCAACGGCCTCATCGAACTGGGCCTGCTGGAACACCACGTCCGCGAGTATTTGAACCGCGCCACGCCGCGCGCCATGGCCGTACTGCGGCCGCTGCGGGTGGTGATCGATAACTACCCCGAGGGCCAGGTGGAAGAAATGGAGGCGGTCAACAATCCCGAAGATGCCGCCGCGGGGAAGCGCAACGTTCCGTTCTCGAAGGTGCTCTATATCGAGCGGGAGGATTTCCGCGAAGTTCCCCCGCCCAAATATTTTCGCCTCTCGCCCGGCAAGGAAGTGCGCCTGCGCTACGGTTATTTCATTACCTGCACCGGCGTGGTGAAAGACGATAAGGGCGAAGTGACGGAGATCCACTGCACTTACGATCCGGCCACGCGCGGCGGCAACGCTCCCGATGGGCGCAAAGTGAAATCCACCATCCACTGGGTGTCCGCGGCGCACGCCATCGACGCCGAGGTGCGGATGTACGACAACCTGTTTCTGAAAGAGAACCCCGGCGAGGTGGAAGAAGGGCAGGATTTCACCGCCAATTTGAATCCGCATTCGCTGGAGATTCTGAACGGCAAGCTGGAGCCATCGCTGGCCACGGCCGCGGTGGGCAACCGCATTCAATTCGAGCGCATGGGCTATTTCTGCGTGGACTTGGATTCCGCCCCCGGCAAACTGGTTTTCAACCGCAGCGTGGGGTTGAAGGATTCGTGGGCCAGGATCGAGAAGCAGGCGAAGGGCAAGAAGTAATGATCGTTCTCGGAATCGGCGGCATTCTGGGCGATGCCGCCAGCGCGGTTCTCAAGGATGGCGAACTGGTGGCCGCCGTGGAGGAGTCCAAGCTGGTCCGGCGGCGCACGAATTGGGGCGGCGCCGGCGGCCTGCCGGAGCGTTCCATCGCCACTTGCCTGGAACTGGCGGGCGTGCGGCCGGAGGATGTCGACGCGGTCGCCATCGTGAGGCCGATTCCGGAATCGGATTTCCTGCTGAAGTTGCGGGCACAGTTTCCGCAGAGCCGCATCGTGCTGGTGGAACATCACCGCGCGCATGCCGCGTCGGCGTATTACCCGTCGCCGTTCGACCGGGCCACGGTGCTCACGCTCGACCGCGGCGGCGATTTCCGCTGCGGTTCGCGCTGGCAGGCTACCGGCATGGAGATGACGCTCGAGCAGGAGCAGTACGCGCCCGATTCGCTGGGCGATCTCTACGGCCGGGTCACCGAGCTGCTGGGATTTTCGGCCAGCGAGGACGAGCACAAAGTCCAGTGGCTCTCGGTCTGCGGCGATGAACGGTACCGCGAACTGTTCCTCGAAATTCTCAACTTGTCGGACAGCGGTCCGCGCCCGGACCGGTCGTTTTTCAGCACCGAGCGCCTGCAATCCGGCGGTTTCGGAGTGCGTTTTTACGAGCGGCTGGGGCTGGCCGATGGCGACGGGATTCCGGAGGCCATGCGGGCGCACCTGGCGGCCGGCATTCAGGAAGCCATAGAGGCCGCGGCGCTACGGCTCGCCGGACCGAGTGGCAATCTTTGCCTGGCCGGCGGGATGGGACTGAATTCGCTGTTGGTTTCTTCGCTGGAACGCGCCCTGGGCAACGATAACGTATTCGTGCAACCCGTGGCGGGCAACGCCGGGACGGCCATCGGCGCGGTGCTGGATACATGGCACACGGTCTACCGGCAGGAGGCGCGCGTGCCGTTCCACACCCTCGCGCTGGGGCCGGCCTATTCCGCCGCGGATACCAAGAAAGTGCTGGAAAACTGCAAGCTGCGGTTCCGCTACCTGCTGACCACGGACGAAATAGTGGACACCGCGGTGGAGCAGTTGACCGACAACAAGATTGTCGCCTGGATGCACGGGCGCATGGAATTCGGACCGCGCGCGCTGGGCAATCGCAGCATTCTGGCGTCGCCGCTCGATCCTTACTCCACGGAGAACCTGAATATCTTTATCAAGCATCGCGAGCCCATTCGCAAGTTCGCCGCCAGCGTGCCTTCGGAGTTGTGCGCGCAGTATTTCGACGTGGGCGCCAACGCCCGCTACCTGGCCACGGTGGGCCGCGTGCGGCCGGAATATCGCGAGCAGTTCGCGGCGGCCATCCTGGCGGGCGACATGGTGCGCGTGCACGCCGTGGACCGCGAAGAGAATCCGCTGTATTGGAAGCTGCTGCACGCGGCCGGGAAGGCTTCCGGGCTGCCGGTGCTCTACAACACCTCGTTCAATCTTTTCGGCGAGCCGCTGGTTTGCACGCCCCGCGATGCGGTGCGCAGCTTCTATTCTTCGGGGATCGATGCGATGTTAGTGGGGAATTTTTTCCTGGGGAAGTAAGTTCCCGTGTACTTCGGGCGGTGCTTCACTAACTAGCTTCTGTCATGAAACTCCGGCTCGTAACGGCAAGACCGCTCCCTGGCGGTCGCGGCTCAGTAACAAGTCCCGTGGAATCATCGCGGCGTTTTCCGAGCCGCGCGCGCAAGCAAGCGGTCCTTGC
>Ga0182030_10012393_pt1 | contig 17075 bp, 18 predicted proteins | sample 812S3MmetaG_FD_121299 | JGI IMG/M metagenome (GOLD analysis project Ga0182030, IMG submission 121299) | Permafrost microbial communities from Stordalen Mire, Sweden - 812S3M metaG (Illumina Assembly) | ecosystem: Environmental > Terrestrial > Soil > Wetlands > Permafrost | place: Sweden...
GTGCAAAAGGATGAAAAAACTTGTCAGGAAGAATTTTGAATAGTCGCCAGGACGAACGCGTCCAATCCCAAATTCATCAGACGCCATCCTGGAAAAAAATAGGGAGTTTCCTGCCGGAAACTAGATAAAATGGCGGCGGCAACTGGAAAGGCGGCGCTGGCGCACCGCACTCCAAAGCGGCCTGCCGGCCGCATAAAATGCGCGCGAAGCGCTTTGGAGTGCGGAACGCAGTTCCGCTTTGGCCGCGTTGCAGGCCGTTTGGCGCAATAGGAAGAAATTTGTCTCACACCCTGCCAACATTCAGTGCCAACTTTCAGGTTGACGCGGTGGGCGCGACGTGGCAGGCTCCCAGCATGGCGCAAAAGCTCCGCCTGCAATATCCGGGTGCCATCTATCACCTGATGAAGCGCGACGACCGCTGGGAACCGGCGTTCCTAGATATCGCCGACCGTTCTCTGTTTGCCTCCCTAAATGGTCTTGTGAGCGGCTGGCGATGGGGTCGTGGAAATCGTTCAATTGGGTTCTTTTTGAACACAGCCACACAGGATGTTGATTTGTTAGGAACTCCTTGACGACTCCATGAAGGCGCAAAAAGCATGGTATGAATAATGCCTGTGTCCGGCATTCCTGTGTTTTGGTCGGAGGATGAACTGAAATGGCTGAAACGAAGCACATTATAGTCTTGGCGAACTCGGCGCGGGCCGGGAAGCACTGTGTTGCCGGCAAGGTCGTCACCCTGATGACGGATGGGAGTTTCAGTTTCCAAAATCAGTGGATTCGATTGAACTGTTCGACCGACCCAGAAGGGGCAGTTCCTTATGCAAACACGATTTGCCAGAACCACGGATCGGTTCGGCCTCTCGACGTAATCAAAGTCACAATGCACTCACCTTGCAACGATCCCGACCATCCCGAGGATTGGCACTACGATCTCACTCAGCCGTGGCAGTTTATCGGCCGGGTGGACCCCTGCCGCCTGCCTGATCTGGCCGACACGCCCCAATCAATCTGGCATAGTCTGGGCGACAACAAATCCGTGCCTGCCGGTTACGTTCCTAGCATGGGTATGTCGGCAGCCACTCTTTACCTGATAAAATCCCCACCCGGCTGGGCCTTTACACACTGGAAGGAACAGAATCAGTTTGGGCCGATGCCAAAGACCTTTCGTCGACTTGAGTTTTCGTACAGCGGAGTAAGTCACGACTTCTCTGTGACAGACACCGATTTCACGCGCCGCCATGACGTTTATAATAAAATGCAGATGTACACGCATCAGAGACTCTCGGTTCCAAACCCGGAAAAGGCATTCTTCTGCTTGAGCCTCACGAAACTCACCCCGCAGTTTAGCCGTCAACATTACAAAATTTGTGCCACCATTTTTGAGACCTGATGCATGACCTTTTCACCATCGGCCATTCGACGCAGACTTGGGAGCAATTCCTCACGCAGCTAGTGCAGCACCGCATCGAGGCCATCGGAGACGTGCGAAGCAGCCCGTACAGCGCGCGATTTCCCCAATTTAACCGCGAAATTATGGATCGCGCTTTGCGTAATGCAAATATCCGCTACGTCTTTCTTGGGGATGAACTTGGGGCACGTCGCGTCGAACGGGAATGTTACGTCGAGGGAGTCGCTCGTTACGACCACATCACGCGCACACCAGCGTTTAGCGTAGGTGTTAAGCGCGTGCAAACAGGCGTCGCCCGCTTTCGCCTGGCTCTATTGTGTGCGGAAAAGGATCCACTAGAATGCCATCGGACCATTCTCGTATGTCGCCAATTCCGTCACGATCTGGACATCCGCCACATATTGAGCGACGGCAGCATTGAAACTCACGATGACGCCGAGAACCGTTTGCTGACTGAGGAAAAACTCCCGGGCGACGATCTTTTCACCTCACGAGAGGAATTGATCGCTAGAGCCTACGACAGGCGTGGTGGTAAGATCGCTTATCACGAGTGCCTGGAGGCTGCCACTCAACCATGATTCTATGCCGCCTGAACCTCTACACGTTTTCACAGTTGGCTTCACGAAAAAGACCGCCGCACAGTTTTTCGAAAAACTGCGCACGGCGGGCATCAAACGTGTGGTGGATGTCCGACTAAACAACGTTTCCCAGCTCGCTGGCTTTAGCAAACGCGACGACCTTCAATATTTTCTGAGAGAAATTCTGCATGTGGACTACGTCGAAGCCCCCCTGCTCGCTCCCACACAAGAGTTGCTCGACGCCTACAAGAAGAAGAAAGGCCGTTGGGAGGATTATGAGCGCGATTTCCTCCACCTCATGGAAGAGCGCCAGATCGAAGAGAAGATTGACCCTGCCATTTTGGCTGGGAGCTGTTTGCTGTGCAGCGAAGACAAGCCCCACCAATGCCACCGGCGTTTGGTCGTCGAGTATCTCCAGCGTCGATGGGGGAATCTCAATATCAAGCACATCATCTAAACCCGACCAAACAGCTATGCCTTAGAGAGAATTCGGGTTTGGGAAAGGTAAAGTAAAGCATGGGTCGTAAAGACCAGATCTCTTTATAATGATACCATTATAAGCCCCATTCGGGCCAGGCCCCGCTTCCGCCCCGCCGTCTCCGTCCCTTTGCATTTGTCCTTTCGCATTTCCTCCGGTTCCCATACGCTGTCGGCGATGAAAGTCGTGATTCTCTGCGGCGGCAAGGGGACTCGTTTGCGCGAGGAAACCGAATACCGCCCCAAACCCATGGTCCCCATCGGCGACCGCCCCATCCTCTGGCATATCATGAAAATCTATGCCGCCCACGGCTTCAAGGAGTTCATCCTCTGCCTCGGCTACAAGGGCGAGATGATCAAGGACTGGTTCCGCAATTACCAATGGATGACCAGCGACGTCACCCTCTCCCTCGGTCAAAAGGCCGCCGCCCGCTTCCACAATCACCACGCCGAGGAGGATTGGCGAGTCACCCTCGCCGACACCGGACAGGAAACCCTCACCGCCGGCCGCATCCGCCGCATCCGCCATTACCTCGGCCAGGACACCGAATTCTTCCTCACCTACGGCGATTGCGTCGGCAACATTGACATCGCCGCCGCCCTCCAATTCCACCGCAAGCACGGCAAAAAACTCACCCTCACAGCCGTCCGCCCCCCCGGCCGTTTCGGCGAGCTTGCCGTGGACGATCAGAGCCGCGTCCAAAAATTCAACGAAAAACCCCAGGCCACCGAAGGCCGCATCAACGGCGGCTTCTTCGTCGCCTCCACACGCATTTTCGATTATCTCGGCGACAGCGACCAGATGATGTTCGAGCAGGACCCCGTCCTCGCCCTTGCCCGCGAAGGCGAGCTGATGGCCTGGCAGCACAACGGCTTCTGGCAGCCTATGGACACCTTCCAGGAGTTCACCCTCCTCAACAAAATGTGGGCAGCCGGCAACGCCCCCTGGAAAAACTGGTAAATCGCATGGACCCGATCCTCACCGACGACGCCCGCCGCGTCATCACCGCCCTCGGACCTCTCAACCAGCGCTTCGCCGGCAAATCAATTCTCTTGACTGGCGCTGCCGGCTTCCTCGGCAGCCACTTCATCCACTATTTCCTCGCCCTGAACGATTCTTCCCTCGCCGACAAACCCTGCCGCCTCATCGCCTGGGACAACTTCTCCCGCGGCACTCCCCCTTGGCTGGAAAAAATGCCGCCCCGTCCCGACCTTGTGCGCCAGACCCGCGACATCACGCAAAAGAATGCCATCCCCCCCGTGGATTTCATCATCCACGCCGCCTCCATCGCCTCGCCGATTTTTTATCGCAAGCATCCCATCGAAACCATGGACGCCAACGTCATGGGCCTGCGCCATTTGCTCGACGCCGCCATGGCGCGCCCCGTCGAGAGCTTCCTCTTCTTTTCCACCAGCGAAATTTACGGCGACCCCGACTCCGCCAGCATCCCCACCCCGGAAACCTATCGCGGCAACGTAAGCTGCACCGGCCCCCGCAGTTGCTACGACGAATCCAAGCGCTACGGTGAAACCCTCTGCGTCAATTTCTGCAAAATCCATCGCGTTCCCGTCAAAATCGTCCGCCCCTTCAACAACTACGGCCCCGGCCTCAAAATCTCCGACCGCCGCGTCCTCCCCGATCTCTTCCGCGACGCCCTGGCTGGCCGCAACCTCGTCCTCCTCTCCGACGGCTTGGCCACCCGCACCTTCTGCTACATCTCCGACGCCATGAACGGCTATTTGCGCGCCCTCCTCAGTCCGCATGAGGGCGAGCCGTTCAACATTGGGGCCGATCAGCCCGAAATTTCCATGCGCGACCTGGCCGCGATGGTCATCCAAGTCACCGGCCGCCCCTTGTGCGTCGAACACCGCCAAAGCGACGACCCAAAATACCTCACCGACAATCCCCAGCGCCGCTGTCCGAGCCTGGAAAAATCCCGCCGCCTTCTCGCCTACGAGCCGCGCGTCTCCCTTCAAGCCGGCCTTGGGCTGATGCACCAATACTACCTTGCCAACCCCTCCGCCGAAGACAAGTAACCAGGATTGTCTGGGACGGAACATGAGGTTGGCCGGCGGAAAAGCGGCGCTGGACGCGCGCAAAACAATCTGCTATACTAAACGTTATGAAACGTGTGAATCTGGACCCCAAGACGCTCCTGGTGTTAGCACTTGCCTTCCTGCGCGCCGATTCCGGTCTGTCGCAGGTTGCGGCAGCGCCAACCAATCACAACGCGGGAGCCGACCTGGCGGAGTTTCATCCCGCAATCAACGGACTCGGCAGCAAGGACGTCGTTTCCGCGCTGCGATTGCCCGATGATGAATTCATTTTCTTCTGCAAGACATCCGGCCAGGCAATCATCAAATCGTCAACCAATGGCCTTTGCTTTCTGAAAGGCCGGTTTTCCTTTGCTGCCAAGTCCCCACTCCCTGACCATGTTGCGGACATTTATGTTTCACAGCCTTTCAGCGCAAATGAACTGAGCCTGGATCATGCCGTTGCCTTCGAAAAGCAGATGCAGGCCGATTTCAGCCAGACGGCCAGCCCAAACACGCTGCACATTGATCTGGACCCTATCCTTCAAACTGAGAATCAGACCGTGCCTTCGGAAGTGGGCACACCGCTTCGCAGCGTGGGCTTGGAAGTCCTGGATGGACGCCTGGTGTTGGCTTTTGAGTCCTACACGCGAATCAAAGGAAAGGTCGTTTTGGATGACCGTTTGAACCCAATTTCAATGACACAAACCGGAATACCGGATCCAAAATAATTCCTCATCCGGCACTCCTGACCGGCTGAACGCCCAGCCCCATTCTTCCAAAGCCGCCGCATTCCATCAGCCGTGGCGACGGAGTTTATGAATAGCCCTCGTCATTTCCAGATATTCTTGTAAACTCGCCTGCTTCGCAGGCTTTTCCTCATCTCATAATCCCGCATGCTCGGCAGGCTCTTTCTCAGTTGGTAAAGGAATATCAACCCCAGGAAGATAACCGGAATCAGTGCCCATCCATAACTGATCCAGCAGGCGAGAACGCAAAAGCACACGAGCACAAAGCCTGGATAAACTATGCGAAAGGCGGTCGTTTTCGACCTGTGCTTGTGCCTTTTGTGTTTGTGCCTTCTTCGATGTACAGACACCCAAGGGTCCACTGGGGCTGCATGGGCTTGTCTGCGGTTGGCTCCTCCGCCGGGCGGCGAATTCGGGGGAGTTGCCTGCCTGTGGGGTTCATCGCCGACGGTTTTGCAAATCCACTCGTAGGCCAGATTAATTTCCTTGAGTTTTTCGCACGCCTTTTGTTGGAGTTTTGAGTCTGTTGTGTAGCGGTCAGGATGCCAGATCTTTACCAACTCATGATATGAATGCTTCACCTCCTCCAATGTGGCGCCGGGCCGCAATTCAAGAATTCGGTAGCAATCTCGAAGATCCTTCAGCACATGCGGAGAATACGACGGTAGTCAGGAGTACTGCAAGGTCAGATTCATGGCCGGCCACCGATGGGTTCCGGGGTCGAGTTCAACCAAAAGACGCAATTTCATGGCCGCAACTTTACCGCGTGTGTCGAGCCAGGCAAGCCCACGCCCTGCGCAGCCGGGGCCACGCGACTGGTTAATAGTCATGGACTTGCATCCATAAAAAACCCGTCATTATTTCCGTTGACAACCCCCATTTAAGCTCTATAATAGATCGCGTATGGTACGGAATATGAGGTCGGACGCTGGGAAAGCGGCGCGGGGGGTGCTCCAAAAGCGCCCGGTTGGCCGCGCACCCTTCGCCAAGCGCCTTCGACCACTTAGAGTGCGGAACGCCAGTTCCGCTTTCATCCTGGGGAAATGGTCAAATTTAGCCACCCATCACCCCATCACTCATACCGGATGTCGGATTATTGAACAAAAGGAATCGGAGCAAACGACGAGACACTCCCGATTCGGAACCGGGGCTTCGTTATCTTCGTTTGCTTCTGTTAAATCCAACCCAATCCAGCCTAATCAAGCCTAATCAAGCCATTTTCCCATGCTTCGACATGACAACCAACCCCAAAACTGCGAGATTTCGCAACTGGCAACTGCCGCGATCAGTCCGATCCGACCGATCCGGCAATCCGCAATCCGCAATCCGCAATAGTATAAGTGTTCAAATCCAGCCACCCATCGCTCCACACCTAAAGCCAGTTGAACTCCCCCTCCGAAATCACCGTCCCACAGTCGCTTCCCCTCCAACGGCTCGACGCCTTCTTATGCACTCAGTTCACCGCAGTTTCGCGCGGAACCATTCAGCGCCTCCTGGCCGAAGGGCATATCCGCGTCAATGGCCGCCCCGCCAAACCCTCCCATCACCCGCGTGCAGGGGAAGTCGTTAGCGTCTCCTGGCCGGCCGCCCAGTCGCCGGAGTCCCTGCCCGAGGACATCCCGCTGGACATACTCTATGAGGACGCCGATCTGCTCGCTCTTAACAAGCCCGCTGGACTGGTCGTTCACCCGGCGTCGGGCCATGCGACCCACACCCTGGTCAATGCCCTCCTGCACCATTGCGCCGGACACCTCAGCGGCATCGGCGGCGTCGCCCGGCCCGGCATCGTCCATCGTCTCGACAAGGATACCAGCGGCTGCCTGGTTGTGGCCAAAAACGACGCCGCTCACCTCCACTTGTCCACCCAATTCGCCGCGCGCCAGGTGGAAAAGACCTACGAAGCCATTATATGCGGCCAATGCCCCGGCGCGGGCGGGGAAATTGACATCCCCATCGCCCGCCATCGCGTGGACCGCAAACGCATGGCCGCCGGCGCCGGCCGCCCAGCCCGCACCACCTTCCGCGTCCTCGAACGCCTCCGCGGCGCCACGCGCGTCGAGGTGGATTTGCACACCGGCCGCACCCATCAAATCCGCGTCCATTTTCAACACCTCGGCTTCCCCGTGGCGGGCGATCCCCTTTATGGCCGGCGGCCCAACGCGCTCCTGCGCCAATCCACCGGCTGCGCTCCGCCCCGCCTTATGCTCCACGCCCGCAAACTCGCCCTCACCCATCCCCGCACCGGCCGGCGGTTGGTTTTCGAGGCCCCCATCCCGGCGGATTTCGCCCTCATTTTGCAGTTTCTCCGCCTGGCACCCCCGCCGCAACAGCCCGGAGGCCGCGCATGATTCATTTTATTAACCTTTTCCATCCGAGGAGCGTCTAATGGCTTCAAGATTGAGATTGAGATATGATCAAGAAAGGCTGCCCGGAAGTCCCGTGCGCCCGGCTCCGTTCGCGCGCGCAAACAGAGGCTTGCCAAACTGCCTGCCTGCCCGTAGTCTTACTCCAAGCGGGCAAACTCGATTTCTTGATGAATCGAAACCGAAATAACAATTGATAAGGAATGAATATGAAAGACTGCCAAATCACCCACTTTCTGAAATGGACGCTGCCTCTGGCCACCGCCCTGGTCTTCGCCGGATGCGCGAGCCAGCGCGCCGATGACGTGTCCTCCAAAGCCGCGTGGTGGGGCGACCTGCACCAGGGCGAGAGACTGGAACTTACCCAGGACACGCTTCTCAATGGCAACGTGCTGCAACTGGCGGCGCACAAAGCCACCCGCACCGGCTACCGCGAGGAAAAAACCTACGGTCCTTACGTTACAGTGGAGATGTTCAAGTCCAACCCCCAGGCTTGGTGGAACGACCTCTACCTTCTCCCAAAGGGTACCCAACTGCAGTGCGTCAAGCTCGATCGCTGGTTCTCGTCCGAAGGGGCACTCTACCGGGTCAGCGTGGAAATCCTGTCCAAAGGAGACCACCAGGGGCAAATCGCCTTCCTCATTCCGTGGGGCGACCCAAACAAGCAGGGCAGCCTCGAACTGGGCCCGCACCCGCTGGTCCGGCCGGTGGTAATGGCAACCGCCAACGAAAAGTAATCAGCCCCTCGAGAAGTGTCACATATACGGCAGGGCCCTGAGCCCGGGCCGCCCGCCATTTCATGTGGAGCGCGACCGTCCCTGTCGCAGCCGTCGGCGTCTCGCTGGCGGCGCGCGGCATGTGCGACAGTTCCACCCGATAACCAATGACAAATCTTCTCCCGATTCCGAATCAGGACTCAATCGAGCCGTCCGAAATCTCGATGAGAACGACATCCACGGGAGTCACTTCAGGAAAAGAGCTGCCCCCTTCCGCCCGCGCATAGCCCGGTCATTCTTGCCTATCGGGCCGCAAGCGCGCTGGCAATAATTACCCTGTTAAGCTTCCCGGTCCCTTCCCCTCCGCCCCGCCCGCAAGGCTTTCCTCCGGCTGGCATGTTGGCTGCTAAGTCGAAGCAAGCTCTCGAGCCATGATAGATGCCTTGTTCAATCAGCCCGCCTACGCGGCGGCCAAAAAGATGCTGGACGCGACCGTCCTGCGCCAGGAAGCCATTGCCAGCAACCTGTCCAACCTGGAAACCCCCAATTACAAGCGCCTCGACATCGCGCCCTCCTTCGAATCCCAACTAAGCCAGGCCGTCAAAAGCGGCAATGCCGCCCAAATATCCTCCCTCCAACCCCGTCTCGCCGTGGACCTTTCGGCCGAGTCCGGCCGCGGCGACGGCAATACAGTCACCCTCGAATCCGAGATGTTGAAACTCAACCAAAACACCTTCGAGGATGCCCTGGAGACGCAACTGGTCAGCGCCTCTCTCGCCAAAATGCGGCTGGCCATCACAGGCAAGTGAACCCCATTGAACCATGATCTCACTCCTCTCAGGCATCAACAGCACCGCCTCCGCCCTCGACGCCGAGCGCGTCCGCATGGACGTGATTTCTCAGAACATCGCCAACGTCAACACCACCCGCGGGCCTGATGGCAAGCCCTATCAGCGCCAGCAAGTCGTCTTCGCTTCCGTTCTCCGCGCCCAGCAAGCCGGTCAAACCGGCGGCCCTCAACAGGTCCAGATCGCCCGCATCGCCAAGGACAACCGCCCGGCCCGCATGATCTATATGCCGGGTCATCCCGATGCCGATGATCACGGCATGGTCGCCGTCCCGGACATCAACATCCACGAGGAAATGGCCGACATGATCTCCGCCTCCCGCTCTTACGAGGCCAACCTGGCCGTTGCCAGAAACGCCCATGCCATGGCCATGAACGCCCTCTCCATCGGCAAACATTGATAACCACCGCGCCCCATGGACCCGCTCTCCGCCCTCAAGATGGTTGGCATCCCCGACATGGGAAGCCAAGTAGCTGGCGCAGCGCGCGATGCCCAAGCCAGCCCGAAGATCTCGATCCCGGACCTCAAGCAATTGTCCCCCGGCCAGGACCTCTCGTCGCCCGCAACCGCTTCCTCCTCCGGCACGGCCTCCTTTTCCAATGTCCTCGGCGGCTTCGTTCAGGAAGTCTCCGACAAACAGGCCGCCGCCAGCGATGCGGTGGCCGGATTGCTCGGCGGCAAAAATGTGTCCCTGCACCAGACCATGATCTCGATGGAGGAAGCCAGCGTTTCCTTCCAGCTCATGGTGGAAGTCCGCAACCGCCTGCTCGATTCCTACCAGGAATTGATGCGCATGCAGGTTTGATTTTGTAAGGCAGCTTTGTCATGAATAAAAACATCTCGCAACTCGGACAGCAACTGGCCGCCATCTGGAAGCAACTTGGCCTCAACCAGCGCATCAGCATCGCCCTCGCCACCCTCGCCGTCCTCGGCGGCCTGGCTGCCGTGGCGTTCTGGTCCAGCCGCTCCGATTACTCCCTCCTTTATGGCAAACTCGACGATGGCGAAGCCGCGAAGGTCATTGCCGTCCTCGACGAAGCCAAGGTCCCCTACCAGATCAGCCAGGGCGGCGGCGCCATCATGGTTCCCTCCGACAAGGTCTATCAACTGCGCATGCAAATGGCCGGCAAGGGCATCCCCAGAGGCGAAGGCGTCGGTTTCGAGATTTTTGACAAGGCCAATTTCGGCATCTCTGACTTCGTCCAGCGCGCCAATTACACCCGCGCCATCCAGGGCGAACTGGCCCGCACCATCAGCCAGTTGGATCAGGTCGAGACCGCCCGCGTCATGATTGTCATGCCGGAGAACAGCCTTCTCACCGATGCCCTGCGCAAACCCACCGCCTCCGTGTTTGTTCGCGTCAAAGGCGCTGGCCAATTGTCCGTCTCCTCCGTCAACTCCATACGCTTCCTCGTAGCCAACAGCGTCGAAGGCCTGCAAGCCAACAACGTCTCCGTCGTGGACAACATGGGCAACGTCCTCTCCCAAAACGACGACGCCAATTCCGTCACCGGCCTTTCCAACAGCCAACTCGCCGCCCGCCGTGAGGTCGAGCAATATCTCTCCAAGAAAGCCGAGGGCATGCTCGACCAGGTCCTTGGCCCCGGTCAGGCTGTTGTGCGCGTCTCCGCCGAGATCAACTGGGACATCACCACCCGCAGCGAGGAGAAGTTTGATCCGGACGGCCAGGTCGCCCGCACCACCACCTCCACGGACGAGGACTCCGACACGGACACCTCCACCGCCGGCGGTACCCCCGGAAGCGGCTCCGGTGCCGGTGCCGATGGCGACGCCACCAACGCCGTGGCCGCCGTCCCAGTCAACAGCAGCCGCACACGCAAAAAAGTCACCAGCAACAGCTTCGAAATCAACAAGATCACCAGCAGCAACATCGAGTCTGCCGGCGGGTTGAAACGCCTCTCCACCGCCGTCTTTGTCGCCCAGCAATTTGAAGGCGAGGGTGCCGCCCGCAAAGCCAAGCCCCGCTCGACAGAAGAGGTGGCAAAGCTCAAGCGCATTGTCCAGAGCGCCCTGGGCATCCAGACCGCCGGCGACTCCGCCCGCCAGGACGAAATCACACTGGAAGAAATGCCCTTCAACGACCAGTCCTCGCGCGAATTGACCCAGCAGTTGGATCAGCAGCAGAAGCGGCAGGTCTGGCTTGATCTGGCTCAGAAGCTCATTTATCCCGCCCTGGCTTTGGGGGTCCTTTACGCCTTCTGGCGCATGTTCCAAAAGGCCAAGGCCGAGGAGATCCGCCTGGCCTTTCCCGCCGCCAACGGCAACGGCAACGGCCATGCCAAGGCCATCCTCCCCGGCAAGGGCGTCGTCACCGTCGAGGTCCTCAACCAGTTGATCCGGGAGAACCCGGCCAACATGACCCAGGCCGTCCGAAGTTGGTTGGGCCGCGCCAAGAACGAAAACTAATCCGCATCTATGGAAACCGCCGCCGCACTATTGCAATGCTCCTCCATGACCAAGCTCCAAAAGCTGGCCGCCCTCCTCATCATGGTCGGCGCGGAGAGCGCGGCCGAACTTCTCAAGAACCTCGATGAGGACGAACTGGAAGCCGTTTCCGCCGAAATGGCCCGCCTGGCCTTCATCAGCCAGGAAATGCAGCACGAAATTCTGCAGGAATTCACCGACGTCGCCGTCGCGGCCAGCGCCGCCGTTCTCGGCGGTCCCGGCTATGCCAAAAAGGCCCTCGAAAAATCCGTCGGCCCCTCCCGCGCCTCCGACATCATCCGCCGCGTCGCTCCGGCCTCCGCTCCGGTGCCCGCCATGCAGCCGCTCCTGGAAATGGATATCCGCGAGCTGTTCAATTTACTGAAACAGGAGCAACCCCAAACCATCGCCCTCATTGTCGGCTGGTTGTCCCCGGAGAAAAGCTCGCAACTCCTCGCCCTCCTGTCGCCAGCCGCCCGCGACCAGGTCGTCGAGCGGCTGGCCACGATGGGTCCGGCTCCCGTCGAGGTCATCGAACGCATCGTCAAGGTCCTCAGCCAAAAAGCCGGCGCCCAGCCCGCCCGCGCCATGAGCCAGACCGGCGGTGTCCGCACCGCCGCCGTCCTTCTCAACTCCCTGGAAAAAAACCTCGGCCAGTCCGTCCTGCGCGACCTCGAAAAACGCAATCCCGAATTGGGCCGCGAAATACGCCAGAAGATGTTCACCTTCGACGATTTGGTCTTGCTCGGCCCGGCCGCCCTCCAGAAAATCATGCGCGAAATTGACCTCCGCGACCTCGCTCTGACGCTCCAGTCCGCCGCCGCCCAATTCAGGAACATCCTCCTTTCCGCCCTCTCCAAACGCGCCGCTGCGATTGTGGAGGAGGAAATCTCCATGCTCGGCTCTCTCAAAAAGTGGGAGATCGAGGCCGCCAAGGGCCGTGTCCTCAAAGCCGCGCGCCACCTCGAAGACATCGGCGAAGTGGACCTGAACAATCTCCGCAGCTCTTATCACAATGAACTCCTGGTCTGAAACCGTTGCGCTTTCCCTTCCGTTGCGCGACGCCCGCCTCAACGGCGCCGGCGCTCCGACTTCCGCGGAAGACCTCCGGGAGGCCGAATTGTCGGCCCGCTACCAGCGCGGTTTGGCGGACGGCGAAAAGGCCCTGACCGAAAAGCTGATCCAGCAGCGCGCCGAGCTGCACGAGCTGGCCCAGGGACTTCTTGAGTCGTTGCGCCAGGCCGTCCCGCAGGTCGTTCGCCAAAGCGAAGACGCGATGGTCTCCCTCGCGCTGGCCGTATCCCAAAAACTCGTCGCCGGCCTTCCCATTTCCGCCGCCATGGTCGAAGCCTCCGTCCGCGACGCCCTGGCCCAGGTCGAAGGCGCCGCCCGCTTCACCGTCCGCCTCAACCGGGCCGATTTGGAATTGTTGCAAAAGGCCGGCTCCCCCTTGTTGACTCCCGCCGCGGGCCAGGATTTTCGCTTCCTGGTTTCCCCGGATGTCTCCCGCGGCGGCTGTCTGGTGGAGACCAATTTCGGAACGGTGGACGCGCGCCGCGAAACCAAATTGGACCTCTTGAAAAGGAACCTGCTGTCATGATGACCGATTCGGACATCCAGCCCGTCAACCGGCTCGAACACTTGCTCCGCCGGGTCGAGCAGACCCAGGTCCTGCGCAATCATGGCCGCGTGGTGCAATTGATTGGCCTGGTCATTGAGTCCGAAGGCCCGCTCGTCGCCGTCGGCGAAATTTGCCGCATCGAATCCGCCCGGCACGACGGCTCAACTCTGGCCGAGGTCGTGGGGTTTCGCAATCATCACGTCCTGCTAATGCCGCTGGGCGAAGTTCACGGCATTCATCCCGGCAGCGAAGTCATTGCCCTGGGCACCGCTTTGCGCGTGCCTGTCGGCGACCACTTGAAAGGCCGCGTGCTGGACAGTCTTGGGAACCCGCTCGACGAGAAGGGGCCTGTCGAGGCCGAAGAACAGGCCCCCCTTTACCTCCAACCGCCGCATCCCTTGAGGCGCCAGCGCATCTGCAAGCCCTTTCAGACTGGCATCAAAGCCCTCGACACTTTTGTCCCCTGCGGACGCGGTCAGCGCCTCGGCATTTTTGCCGGCAGCGGCGTCGGCAAATCAACCTTGCTGGGGATGATCGCCAGCCAGGCGGAAGCGGACGTCAACGTGATCGCGCTTATTGGCGAACGGGGCCGCGAAGTCCGCGAGTTCATGGAAAAAGATCTGGATGAGGCCGGACGCCGCAAATCGGTGGTGGTGGTGGCGACCTCCAACCAGCCTGCCCTCGCGCGGCTCAAAGGCGCTTTCGCCGCCATGACCATCGCCGAGTACTTTCGCAACCAGGGGCAGAATGTGCTGCTGATGATGGACTCGGTAACGCGCTTTGCGATGGCCCAAAGGGAAATCGGCCTGGCTGTCGGCGAGCCGCCTACCACGCGCGGTTACACCCCCTCGGTCTTTTCGCTCCTGCCTCAATTGTTGGAACGCGCCGGCGCCGGCGAGCGAGGCTCCATCACCGGCCTCTTCACCGTCCTCGTCGAAGCCGACGACATGAACGATCCCATCGCCGACTCGGTCCGTTCCATTCTCGACGGCCATGTGGTTCTGACGCGCGAGCTGGCGACGCAAAACCATTATCCCGCCATTGATGTTCTGGAAAGCGTCAGCCGGCTGACCCGCGATCTAACCACGCCCGAGCAGCAAAAAATCGCCGCCCAGGCGCGGGAGGCACTGGCCGCCTACCGCAGGAACCAGGACTTGATCACGATTGGCGCTTATCCGCCGGGCACAAATGCCGCCATTGATTTGTGCATTCAACTGCACGACCCGCTCAAAGCTTTTTTGCAGCAGCCTTCCGGACAGGGCTTTGCCGCAGCGCAAAGCTGGGCGCTGCTGGACGGAATCATGGCCGCGCCGCCTCCTTCTGCCAAGGTCGCCCCCGCCGTCTTTAGGAAAGGACCCTGAGCAACATGAAAGCATTTCGATTCACTCTTGAGGCTGTCCAAACCGTGCGCCACCGCCAGGAGCAGCAGGCCATGGAAACTTACGTCCATGCCCTCCTCGCCCGCCAGCAGGTCCTCGACCGGCTGGAAGCCGCGCGGGAGCGGATTCGCCGCAACCAGCAGGAAATCAACCGTCTTCTCGCCGCCCCCTGCGCCGCCGTGCAGTTGGCCCAGGCCGGCCATTATGAGTGCGCCCTGGAAAGGCAGCAGGCCGATCAGATCGTGGCGCTGGCCTTGGCCGAGCGCCGTGTTCAGACCACCTTTCAGGCCATGCTCGCCGCGCGCCAGCGCCGGAAGATGGTGGAGAGTTACCGTGCCAGACAACTTGCCCACCATCAGCGCGCCGAATCGCGCGAGGAGCAAAAACTGACGGACGATCTCGCTTCCCGCCGCGGCCGTTCCATCCTGGCCTGGCATGCTGAGGAGGCCCCACTATGATCAAGTTATTGACATCGCCCTGGACCAGCGTGCCCATCGGCGCGCTGCTTTATCTGGCTTCCATGCTTTTGTTTTGGAAGACGCCACACCCCTCCGTCATGGACTCCGGCAGCGCCAAGGCCGTCGTCGCCGGCCCTTCCTGGAATTTCTCCAGCCCGGAGGCAGACCAGCTAATGACCGAGCTCAAGTCGGAAAGAGGAGCGCTGGCCCTGCGCAAGCAGCAGTTGGATGAATTGGCCTCACGCCTCGGCATGGAGCGGGAGGAATTGGCTGCCGCCACAGCGGCCGTCCGAAAACTGCAGGACGAGTTCGATAAGTCCGTTACTCGCGTTCAAGAGGAGGAAGTGCCCAACTTGAAGAAGCTCGCCAAGGTTTATTCCGGCATGACCCCCGACGCCGCAGCCACCGTCATGACCAAGTTGGACGATGCGGTGGTGGTCAAGATCATGCTGTCCATGAAGGAGAGTGAAACTGGGGCCATTTTGGAAACAATGGCCAAGAAAGGCCCTGCTGAAGCCAAGCGGGCGGCCGATATCTCGGAGCATGTCCGTCTTTCCGTCCCCGCCAAAACACCGCCGGCCAAATGATGACCGCGCGTCCACTCCTTCCGTTTGATGCCACTAAAGCCGGTGCCGCGCCGCCGCCCCATTTCAATTCCAGTTCCACCAAATCGGCCTCCCGTCCCGCCGATTTCCTGAAATTCATGGGCCAGGCCCAGGCAAGGCAAACCCGCATGCCCGACGGCGGAAGCATGTTGCGCCAAACCCATCCGACTCCGTCCGAACGGTCCGATCCGTCGCATCGGTTGGGTCAGTCGGATCGGCCGAATTGGTCCTATCCGTCCCCTGTGTCCCCCGCGTCCACTCCGTCCACTTCGTCCATTCCGACAGGGCCGCCCCCCGCCACTGTGGAAACCGCCAGCTCTGGCCTGTTGCTGTCCATGCTCCCTCAGGTGCCCAAGGAAGAAATCAGCCTTTCCAAGGAAGTCAGCTCCCTCCAGAATGTCCTGCCCGCTGGCGTGGACACTCCCGGCTTCCTGTCAGCAACCAGTGGATCCGCCATCGGTCAACCGGCGAAGCGCAGCCTTGCGCCACTCCTGTCACCAAACGAACCGGCCACAACCAAACCGTCGGACAAACCGGTCAACCCAGCACCCAACGCTGATCCGGTTGCCAGCCCATCCAGAATTGCCGGTTTGGACATGTTAGCGCCAATTGTTCAGCCCGCTGTGTTGGTGGCCCAAGCAATCACAGATCAAACCGCAATCCCCAATCCCCAATCCCCAATTGTCCAAGCCGCTCAGCCTGAGGCGGAAATGACCACAGTCGGGGATATTGCGCCGCTCCTGTCGCCAAATGAACCGGCCACAACCAAACCGTCGGACAAACCGGTCAACCCAGCGCCCAACGCTGATCCGGTTGCCAGCCCATCCAAAATTGCCGGTTTGGACACTTCGCTCCCACTTGCCCAGCCCGCGCTGTTTGTGGCGCAAGCAACCACAGATCAATCCGCAATCCTCAATCCGCAATCGGCAATTGCCCAGCTCGCTCCGCCCGAGACGGAAGTAACCGCCGTCGAGGATCTTGTGCCACTCCCTTCGCCAAACGAACCGGCTACAACCAATCCATCGGACAAACCGGTCACTACAGCGCCCAACACAGATTCGGTTGTCAGCGCGCCCAAAATTGCCGGTTTGGACACTTCGCTCCCACTTGCCCAGCCCGCGCTGTTCGTGGCGCAAGCAACCACAGATCAATCCGCAATCCGCAATCCGCAATCGGCAATTGCCCAGCCCGCTCCGATCGAGGTGGAAGTGGCCGCCGTCGAGGATCTTGTGCCACTCCCCTCGCCAAACGAACCGGCCATAACCAAACCGTCGGACAAACCGGCTAATCCAGCGCCCAACGCTGATCCAGTCGCCAGCCCGTCCAAACTTGCCGGGTTGGACGCATCACTCCCAATCGTCCGGACCGCGCTGTTCGTGGCGCAAGCAACCACA
>Ga0182030_10012394_pt1 | contig 17072 bp, 14 predicted proteins | sample 812S3MmetaG_FD_121299 | JGI IMG/M metagenome (GOLD analysis project Ga0182030, IMG submission 121299) | Permafrost microbial communities from Stordalen Mire, Sweden - 812S3M metaG (Illumina Assembly) | ecosystem: Environmental > Terrestrial > Soil > Wetlands > Permafrost | place: Sweden...
ACCGGGGACTATACGATTACAGTCCATGATCCCAATACAAGTCCCTATACTTTTGGCGATAATGAGTCAGTAGATTTCCAGTACCTTGCAGACACGCTCATCAGAGACGTGAAGCTTTCAGCAGTTCCGTCTTATGCCCCTGGCGCCATGGCCGCTTACTTATCATCGGCGACCAGCAATGATTCACTTGTATTCACTATAACCCCTGATACCAGGGCAAGGGACATTATTGTTTTTGTAAACAACAACAATTCCGTAAACAATCTTCCGGCCAATTATTTGATTAGCTACGTTAAGGCGGTCCCGGCCAACGCAAGTACCGTGACGTTGCTCGTGCCTGCGAATGACCTGCATGACCAGGGGATAAACTCAGGAGGTACTGCTTATTATGCAGCCTATGGCTATCCAGTATCCAATGCATCAATTTACGAAGATATAGGCACCGGTAAAAGCATTTATAACGCACTAAGCTCAACCTGGGTAACCGCAAGCGCTTTGGCTCCATGATTTTAATGGCGGAAACTGCGACTTTGTGAAAAATGGAAAAAAGTTCTTAAAACAAACATCGGAAAATCCCCTAAGCAATGCTCACATTGTTTAGGGGATTTTTGTTTATTTCATTTAGTTAACCCACATTAGTTGCTTAGTCTGCATCTGTCGTTTCCGCGTAATAAATCGACTTTTTGAAACACATTTACTTCGGCATCTATTTGCCCACCCCTGAATCTTCAATAAAAATTTATGACAGAAATCATCTCTTTAATCCGGGAATATGATCTTAGTCATATGACCCGCAATTAACTAATGTGACCTTTGCACAATTATTCCGTGCATATGAATACTATAATAGAGCCGTTCAAGATAAAGTCAGTAGAACCTATACATTTTAATACAGAAGAACAACGCATCGGGATACTGGAGAAGGCCTGCTACAACCCGTTTCTTATACATTCAGACGATGTGCTGATAGACTTGCTCACCGACAGCGGTACGAGCGCCATGAGCAGTAACCAATGGGCAGGTATTATGCGTGGTGATGAGAGCTATGCTGGCAGCCCCAGTTTTTTCCGGTTTAAAGATGCTGTACAGGATCTTACAGGTATGCCTGAAGTAATACCTACGCACCAGGGCAGGGCTGCGGAGAAGATACTGTTCAGCATAATGGGCGGAAAAGGGAAGTATTTTCTCAGCAATACCTTATTTGATACAACGCGGGCGAATATTGAATTTTCAGGCGCAGAAGGGATCGATCTTTTATGCGAGGAGGGAAAATATCCTTCTATACCTGCACCTTTCAAAGGTAATATGGATATCGCGGCGCTAAAAAAAGTAATCGCTGAAAAAGGCGCTGAGCACATACCGCTGTGTATTATAACCATCACCAACAATTCAGGCGGCGGACAACCGGTGAGCATGCAAAACATCAGGGACGTAAAAGAGGTGTGCACTGCGCACGGCATTCCTATGTTTATTGATGCCTGCCGGTTTGCAGAGAACTCCTACTTTATCAAGCTACGGGAGAAAGGATATGCGAATACCCCAGCGAAAGAGATTGCCAAGGAAATATTTTCTTATGCAGATGGCTGCACCATGAGCGCTAAGAAAGATGCCTTTGCCAATATAGGCGGCTTCCTAGCCATGCGTGATCCGGCACTGGCGCTTCAATGCAGAAATTTACTAGTAATCACGGAGGGGTTTCCCACTTACGGCGGACTGGCTGGCCGGGATCTTGAAGCTATAGCCATTGGGCTGGAGGAAGTGCTGGATGAACATTATCTTCATTACCGCATCAGGAGCATAGAATATTTGACTGACAAACTGATAGCCGTCGGCGTACCTGTGATGCAGCCTGCCGGGGGGCATGCCGTGTATCTTGATGCCAAGACATTTCTTTCGCATATACCGGTGGAACAATATCCCGGCCAGGCGTTGGCGGGTGCGCTATATGTAACAGGTGGGGTGCGAGGAGTAGAAATTGGCTCACTGATGTTTGGAAAGTATGATGCTGAAAAGAAGCTGACACCCGCACAGATGGAACTGGTGAGGCTGGCAATACCCCGCCGGGTATATACGCAGAGCCACATAGATTATGTATCAGAAGTAATAATAGAAGTATTCAACAACCGGAGTAAAATAAGGGGACTAAAAATCACAGAAGAAGCGCCCATGCTGCGGCACTTTACGGCGAAATTGCAACCAATAAGTTAATCGAAAAACCAATAATTATGAAGGAACAAACAAAAAGAAGCTGGGCAGAGCCATATAAAATAAAAATGGTAGAATTGCTCAAAATGACAACCGCCAGCCAGCGGAAAAAAGCCTTGCAGGAGGCTGGTTACAATACTTTTTTATTGAAATCGGAAGACGTATATATTGACTTGCTTACTGACAGCGGGACCTCTGCAATGAGTGATAACCAATGGGCAGGAATGATGCGGGGCGACGAGGCATATGCCGGTAGTAGAAATTTTTATCACCTGGATCAGGTTGTGAAAGACGTGTACGGATACAAATATATGATTCCCACTCACCAGGGGCGAGGGGCAGAAAACATACTGTCGAAAGTATTGATAAAGAAAGGCGACATTATTCCGGGAAATATGTACTTTACTACTACGCGGCTGCACCAGGAGCTTGCGGGTGGCAGGTTTGAAGACATTATTATTGAAGAAGCACACGATCCTGAAAACGAATTTCCATTCAAAGGAAATGTAGACCTGGAAAAACTTGAGCGGCTCATAAAAAAATACGGCGCTAAAAAGATACCGTACGTAAGCATAGCCACTAGTGTAAATATGGCTGGCGGACAGCCTATCAGCATGAAAAATCTGAAAGACGTAAGAGCGCTCTCCAAAAAGCATGGCATACGGGTCATTCATGATATGACACGGGTAGCGGAAAATGCATTCTTCATCCAGCAAAGAGAGAAAGGCTATGACAAGAAGCCGGTTAGTGCCATTGTAAAGGAAATATGCTCCCTGACAGATGGCGCTACTATGAGCGCTAAAAAGGATGCGCTCGTGAATATAGGTGGCTTCCTGGCAATCAATGACTGGAATGTATTTGAGGAGGCGAGGAATATGGTGGTGATTTATGAGGGGCTGCACACGTATGGTGGCCTGGCAGGGCGCGATATGGAAGCCATGGCCATAGGTATAGGCGAAAGTGTACAAGATGACCACATCAGGGCGAGAATAGGGCAAGTAGTGTACCTGGGTGAAAAGATGATAGAGTATGGCATACCTATCGTAAAACCGATAGGGGGACATGGCATATTCGTAAATGCCACTAAATTTCTACCGCACATACCACAGGATGCCTTTCCTGCGCAGACCCTTGCGGCAGAAGTGTACCTTGACTCTGGCATTAGAACTATGGAGAGAGGAATAGTGTCTGCCGGGAGAAAGGCAAACGGGGAAAATTATTATCCAAAACTGGAACTGGTACGCTTTACTATTCCGCGGCGTGTGTATACGCAGGCACATATGGATGTGATAGCCGAATCGACCTTACGCGTGTTTGAAAGACGCAGCCAAATAAAAGGGATGGAAATGATCTATGAACCTAAGTACCTGCGGTTTTTCCAGGCTAAGTTTAAAAAAAAGGAGGCTTAAATCTACCAGCACACTTCGTATAACCATAGCCTGTAATTAATAATACCTGACCTTCGTCAGGTATTATGATGATCCTCGTCATGGCTTATTATCCGTTATAAGTCGAAATTCGTTAAAACAAAAATTGCTTTCAAAGCTGGAAAGCTACCCAAGGTTTTAAGATGAAAAATTCCGAATTACATAGTTTTCATATCCCGGTGCTGGGATTAGGTTACAGTATTGATACACCAGTAAAGGTTGCCCGTTTTGGCATTTCCTCGGTGATCTCCATCATGGATGACCATCTGGTAGAAAAGATGAGGTCCTACTATTGCACTGTCTCCAATGAACCTTATGTGCCCATACCTACAGAAAATGAAGACCACAGGGCTGCCCGAATTACCGCCTATCTGAATCTTGTAAATGCCATTGTTAAAAAGCAAATGAAACAATTGCGTTCATTTCCCTTCGATGAAGACAATGACCTCGTAAAATATTTTGAATTACTACCAACCGGGGCGCCATTGAAGCGATTGTACGATAAAATGGCCATCATGAGTGAAGGGCCTGACAAACAATTATTACAGGATAAGCTGCGCACTCAGATAAGGCCTGGATCGATAGATGTAAACATTATGGCAAAGATTGACCGGCTGAATAAAAACATATCGGGAGTGGACTTACCTACGGAATATTCTGATGCATTAGCGGCATTTCGGGGATTTGCGCAAAGTGATCTGGAATCTTCAGTAGTGTTTTCGGCAGGATATAACCCACGGTTGTTTAATTACATAGAACAGTTCAAAGACTTTTTCCCGGATGCCAATGGTAAACTCAGAAAAAAAATAATCCTGAAGGTGAGTGATTACCGATCGGCGCTTGTTCAGGGAAAAATATTTGCCAAGAAGGGATTGTGGATATCCGAATTCAGAATTGAATCAGGGCTTAACTGCGGTGGCCATGCCTTTCCAACGGAAGGGTTACTTCTGGGACCCATTCTTGAAGAGTTTAAATCCAAAAGGGAAGAACTTGTGCAAGAACTTTTTGAACTGTGTAACCTAGCCAATTTAGAGAAAAGCCAGCACGTATTCGCTGGGCAGCCTGTTATGAGAATAACGGTGCAGGGGGGGATTGGCACTGCCAATGAAAATGAATTTCTCATAGAGCATTATTCTTTGGATGGTACCGGGTGGGGCAGCCCATTTTTATTGGTGCCGGAGGTAACTAATGTTGACGACGCGACTTTAAATAAACTTGCGACAGCCAACAAAGATGATTATTACGTTAGCTATGCATCGCCACTGGGCATTCCTTTTAATAATTTCAAAAAGAGCACAGCCCAATACCAACGTGAGCACCGAATTGAAAAAGGAAGGCCCGGTAGTCCTTGTTTTAAAAAGTTCCTTTCCTCGGACACTGAGTTTACTGAATCGCCTATCTGCACGGCATCGCGCGAATATCAATATCTTAAAATAAAACAGTTAAAAGAAAATAATTTACCAGCCGATTTATTCGAAAATGAATTCAATAAAATTACGGAAAAGGACTGTCTCTGTGAAGGTTTGGGGGCAGGCGTACTGATAAAAGACAAAGTTGCTTTATCACACAATTTATCAGCTGTGACTATTTGCCCGGGTCCTAATCTTGCCTATTTTTCAGGTATACATACTCTTGCAGAGATGGCTGGCCACATTTATGGACGCCTGAATATTCTTAATTCATTGTATCGTCCGAATATGTTCATCAATGAACTGCAAATGTATGTTGACTACTACAAGAAGAAACTTGAGTCAAACCTGGGCTTAAATCCGAAGCAAATAAAATATCTGCAAACATTTAAAACAAATTTGCTCGACGGCATTAACTATTATAAAGGCATGGTATCGTATTTAAAAAAGGAGAACGACCAGTATATCTCCAGGATGAAAGATGAACTGGAAAATGCTGTAATAGCACTTTCTGAGAAGAATTTATGCCTGGTGAGTGTGGGGTAAGTAAGTATTTGCTCATCACGTAAAGAAAAACAGAAGATGTTGAAATTGAAAATAAGTCTGTAATGTTTCGATCATGGCTCGTTTTATTTATTGCCTATGCTATATACACGTGTATGGTTTATAGCTATTGCGATAATAGAGATAGAAACGAAACTATTCCATCTAGCCAGGCATTAGCAGGGTGGCATACCTGGCAGGCGAAAAATTGCCAGAGCTGTCACCAGATATATGGTTTGGGTGGTTACCTTGGACCCGACCTGACTAATATAACAGCCGATTCAAATAAGAATGAATTGTACTTGCAAACGTTCATAAAATATGGTTCGGGGACTATGCCCAATTTTTTTTTAAACGACACTGAAGTGAAAAACATTATTGCATTTTTATACTGGATAAACAAAAGCGGAAAGAGTAAAGTTTCTAAAGAAAACGTTACCTGGGCTGGTAATTACAATTTTGAAAAATAGCATGTCAAATTCCTTGCGGCTGTATATTATTGCTGCTTTGTGCCTTTTACTTGCAACCTTTTTATTCGGCTTGTTAGCAACCTGGGCTTTCTTATATCCTGCCACCTATAACCGGTTTCTTCCTTTTTACCAGTTAAGGCCCTTACATGTGTCTGCTGCTTTATTTTGGATCATAACCGGGGCTACGGCGGGTGTGCTGTATTATAAGAAGGATGCCGGATCACCGGAAAACAAAAAAATCAATTTAATCGAGCCGTTATTTATTTATTTATGGCTGGGTACGATAGTTGTAATTTTTGTTTGCTATGGCTTTAAAATGTTTGGAGGCCGGGAGTATTGGGAATTTCCTCCAGCACTATGCTTACCACTGCTGATCAGCTGGTTGCTGTTTATTTTTTCTTATTGGAGAACGCCCGAGATACGGAGCAAGAAGAAAATGCCCATGTATATATGGATGTGGTCTACCGGGATTCTCTTTTTTCTGATAACTTTTTCTGAGCAAAATTTATGGCAGATTCCCTGGTTCCGATATTCATATCTTAGAGAGATCACAGTTCAGTGGAAGGCTAATGGATCAATGGTGGGTGCATGGAACCAAATAATTTATGGAACATCACTTTATCTGATGGTGAAGATAAGCGGAGATGAAAGTATTGCCAATAACAGAACGGCATTTATATTTTACATGCTGGGGCTTGCCAACCTGATGTTCAACTGGGGACATCATATATACAATGTGCCTGCCGCATCATGGATCCGGGATACCTCCTACATCATTAGCATGACTGAATGGATATTCCTGATACGGATCATCCAGGGATTTAAAAATAAGCTGAAAGAAAGAAAAAAATTCGTGAACCTCATCACCTACCGATTTATTATAGCTGCTGAGGCCTGGGTGTTTATGAATTTGTTGCTCTCACTCGCTATGTCAGTACCGGCTATTAACCGCTATACCCATGGCACCCACATCACCGTGGCTCACGCCATGGGCACTACCATCGGCATCAACACCATGATATTGCTGGCAAGTTTCAGTTACATGCTGGGAATGGACAGGGAGGACGCACCGGCAAAGAAGACGATTGGCATCTGCTATTGGACCGGTCAATATAGTCTCTTGATCTTTTGGCTATCGTTAATTGCTGCCGGTGTAATTAAAGGGTATGAAGCTACGGTATTAAATGTAGCAAATTTCCAGGAGGTAATGCGAGTAGTGACACCCGCAATTAAAGTGTTCTCCTTCGCAGGGATAGGTGTTGCCATTAGCATGGGAACAATAGCCTCTATCTTCATCTATCGTGCGTTCCGCTTCAAGGCAATAGAAAATTAGCGAGTTGTAACAGCAGGTCTGTACTTAGGCTATTCTTATAGTAGGTTCCATCGTGATCTTCGACCTTATGGAATTTGAAATAAGGCATGCCGCTTCTGATTTATTTAATATCCGAAGTGCTTTTTCGCGGTCCTCTTCTTTTGCAATGGTGAGACAAGGCATCAACTTTATTTCGGTCATCAGGTATTTGCCTTCAACTGTTTCGAGCTTACCATAGGCTTTTGAAGTGAATTTCGTAAACTCCAGTTTAGAATTTTCAGCTATAGAGAGAAACGTTGTCATCAGGCAACTATTTACAGCGGCGGTAAATAAGTGCTCTGGCGACCAAATTTTTTCTATTCCTTTCGGGAATTGGGGTGGTGTGGCTACGTGCATTTCATCATTTAAATCCGGGGAGTAAAGGATACCTATTCTGTCTTCTATCCAGTTTACATCCACTTCGTAATTGTGTGCATGGGTCATTTGAATATTTTTTATAGTTAATTCTATTAACCCGCAAATTAATTCTGCAAAACTCAAAAAATGATGTCCATAATCAGCTAAACAGATGATTTTAATCATCTTATGGACATTGCTTTTGCTATGAAATTTGCAATAATACTTGCAGCCTTAAATCTACTACAATATGCTACCATTCAGCGATACAGAAATTGCATTCAGATACCGTTCAGACAAGGACTTAAAACTAGGTGGTTTTTTGTTTAAATCAATGAAATCATCGATGCTGACCCGTATTGGTATATCGGCCACAAATTTTGCGATAAATACACATTTACCAATAAGCGGTTTGATCAAACGAACGATTTTCAAACAATTCTGTGGCGGCGAAGACATGTTCGAAGCCGCAAATACGGCTGATGCAATTGGAAAATACAACGTAAGCGTTATTCTTGATTACGGTGTAGAGGGAAAAGGAAATGAAGCAGCATTTGACACTGCGACTGATGAATTTATTAAGGCCATTTCGTTTGCCGCCACAAGGATAAATATTCCTTTTGTGAGCCTTAAAGTTACAGGTATTGCGCGCTTTGGTTTGCTGGAGAAATTAAACAGCAAAGAGGTGATTTCTGAAAGTGAACACTCAGAATGGCAAAGAGTAAATGCCCGCATGGATCGCATTTGTGCTGCCGCGTATGAGAAGAAAATAATGATACTCGTAGATGCTGAAGAAACGTGGATTGTAGAGCCGGTGAATGACCTCACCGAAAAAATGATGGAGCAGTACAATAAGGAGAAAGCGTTGATATTTAATACCTACCAGTTATATAGCCGCGGCACACTGGATTTCCTTAAAGAAAGTTGTCAAAAAGCCGCTGCCAAAGGGTATATACTCGGCGCTAAATTAGTGCGCGGTGCATACATGGAAAAAGAGAGGGCACGGGCCGAAGAAAAGGGCTATCCTGATCCTATACAGCCAAATAAGGAAAGCACGGATAATGATTACGATGATGCGGTGATTTTTTGCCTAGAAAATCTTGATAAACTAGCTTTATTCATCGGCACACACAATGAGAAGAGCTGTCTTGATGCGGTTCTGTTTATGCAGCTACGTGGTATTGATCCGGGTAGCGCTAATGTTTACTTTTCTCAGTTGTATGGTATGGGCGACAATATTTCCTTCAACCTGGCACATCAGGGCTATAATGTTTCCAAATATCTGCCCTACGGCCCTGTCCTGGATGTTATACCATATTTAATGCGCAGAGCGCAGGAAAACACATCAGTAGCCGGGCAGACAAGCAGGGAACTGCTTTTGATAAAAAAAGAGATGGAGCGGAGAAAGAGGGCTCAAATAGCCTGATAAACGTTGACAAACTCCGCGTCCTTTCCGATATTTTATTTTGACAAACCGCTATATGCCGAACGGTATCTATGGTGGTGTGAGAGGAGCATGAAGGTTATAATCCCTCACCATTTTCCCGGTTTACACAGATTTTTGTACGTAGGTATATGTTTTAAAACAAAAAAGACGTGCGTGGCCGCACGTCTTGTAATGATATTAAGTGTTTTGTGAAATTAAATTACTTTAACGTTCACTGCATTTAAACCTTTCTTACCATTTTGTACTTCGTAAGACACCTTATCGTTTTCACGAATCTGGTCTTTGAGACCTGATACATGAACAAAGATGTCCTGGCCACCATTCGCCGGAGTAATGAAACCAAATCCTTTGGTCTCATTGAAGAATTTTACTGTACCTTCTTGCATTTTGAATTGAATGAAAAATTAATAATAAGCAAATCTACATGTTTTTTATAAACCAACAAATATTTCCATGTTTTTTTAATAAAGAATGAAAAAAAAATAATTTACCACATTGATACATAAGTCTGTAGGTGCAGGTTGATCATTATAATGCCGATTAAATGGCACAAAATTGGTAAGGAATTAATAACTTATTATGGTTAATCAGTTCATTTAAGTTTATCCCTAAATACTTTTCTGAACTTCTCCAATTTTGGCCGGATAACGAAATGACAGTAAGATTGTTCTCCGTTCTCATTAAAATAGTTCTGGTGGTAGTCTTCGGCTTTATAAAAAATAGTGAATGGGGCTATCTCGGTGACTATTGGGTCACGCCATATTTTCTCATCGCTTAACCTTTGTTTATATGCCTCGGCTTTTTGTTTTTGCTCATCGTTATGATAAAAAATTACGGATCGATACTGTGTGCCTACGTCATTTCCTTGCCTGTTGAGCGTGGTAGGATCGTGGCTTGCCCAGAAAGCTTCTAGCAACTCATCAAATCTTATGACCGATGGGTCATAATAAATGTTGATCACTTCCGCATGTCCTGTGGTGCCGTTGCATACCTGCCTGTAAGTGGGGTGGTCCACATAGCCGCCGCTAAAGCCCGATTCAACTTTTTCCACTCCTTTCAGTTGCTGAAACTGGGCTTCGGTACACCAGTAGCAGCCGGTACCAAAAGTGGCTGTTTCTGTTTTGTGAGTTAGTTCTATAGTATTGTTCATTGTTGTTGAATGGTGGTGATCATTGATAAAGCCGGGTTAATCTTCTAGGCTATTAGGCAAACAAATTTAAGGGTATAGACGATGCTGCTGGATCCTATTCTTAAGCGAATTTAGAATAAGCAACAATGACTTATCCAATTGTATATTTCTTGCCCGATTCCCGGATGATTACGAAAATGATGAGGCTGATCAGTGCGCCAAAAAAACACCAAACCGAGATCTCAAAATAATGAAATAACAACCTGGCAGCCACATAGGAAATTAAAAAAAGATAGCCTAGCCAATGCAGCCTTTTTATGCTGGAGACAATAGGGGACACGATAGTGGGTAAAAAGTAGAGTAGCCCATAGTACCATTTATGCGCCAGTGCAAAGCCAAGGTCATATCTAATGTGGTGCATACTAATAACGGCGACAACCGAATAATTCCAAAGGCAATAGCCAATGTATGCAGATAGTGTAATTCCGGCCAGCAAAAGTACGGACATAACTTTCCTGCGTATTTTTTCCCGTTCACAGCACAGCATGGCAAATGGTATATAAACAGGCCACGCCATTTGGGCAAAAAAGAGAAAGGCATAAGTGGCTGTTCTTTCCCACTGCGCCCACTCAGCGTGCATTAAAGACATCCATACTATTCCTTCAGTAAACTGCTGAATAGCGAAAATGACAGGAATACCTGCCAATGCTTTTTGTGGTAATGTACGCGAATAAACAAAGGATGCAACACCAGCAACAGATAAAACAGCACTCGCCCCAAAACTGGCAGAAGCAGAAAAACACATGCAACAGAAAACACCTCATTTTTTACTACGATGATATTATCGAAGTTATGCTTTGGCAAGCAACGAAGAGGGTGCAAGGTAAGGATAATCAATAATATTTTTGTTGCTATTAACAGGAAATAGATTATCTTTATTGAAACATAGAGATAGCGTATCTGTTCAATTTTCATTTCATCTGCCTATTTTTTTAGGATTTTGTGAGATTCTATTTTTCCGCAATTGTCTATACAAACACGCATCTCACGAGTCATGATAATCCTGATCTTTTTTGTTGCCTTATGGTACCTGTCTTTATTTTCCCAAACATTTTTTCAGCATCGCTACGCCGCTCACGGAGCATTCAGTATGAGTAAAGGGTGGGAGAAGTTTTTCTTCATAGTCGCCTATATTACCCAGGGGTCTTCTTACATGAGCCCCAGGGCGTATGCTGTTATGCACAGGCTGCACCATGCATATACGGATACAGAGCGGGACCCGCATTCACCATCTTTTTCAAAAAATATATTTTCCATGATGTGGCGTACACGAACCATCTACCAGGATATTATTCACGAACGCATGGACGTAGAAAGCCGCTTTACAAAAAATTTGCCGATATGGCCTGCTTTCGACAAATTTGCCAATGGGGCTGTATCACGGACGTTATGGGTATTGCTGTATATCCTTTTCTTTGTACTCTTTGCACATAATTATTGGCTATATCTGTTGTTGCCCATCATTGTTTCTATGGGTGCGGTTCATGGTGCCATTATCAACTGGTTTGCCCATAAGTACGGCTACATCAATTTCAATTTGAAGAATACCTCTATGAACCTGTTGTTTGTTGATGTATTGATGCTGGGAGAATCGTACCATAACAATCATCACAAGCATCCGTCTTCTATTAATTTCGGCGATCGCTGGTATGAGATAGATCCTATGTATCCTGTAATCCGTTTGTTTGCATGGATGCGGATTATAACTCTTGCAAAGCCGCTAGCTGTGCCGACTGGCGAAACAGACTTTTGAATATAAGCAGTACCTTTTAAAAATAAATTTTATGAGCAGATCAATAACAATAAATTGTTCCGATAACGTACCCGCACAGATACAACTACTTTATTCTATAGAGACACTTGAAAATCTGCAAACCATTAGTTGCTCAGTTAATGAAAAGCACTTTCCTATATGGCTGCAGCTTAGAAAATTTGAAATGCAATCATTGAAGGAAAAGAGCGGCTACACTCCATTGTACAATGAAGTGAACAACAGTAAAAATATGGCAACTTCGCTCTTCATAGACCAGGTGTACACAGATATAATGCTTGCTGAAAAGCTAGTAGTAAAGCAAGTGGTTTATTAATGCCACAAAAAAAGTCCCTTCCGGGACTTTGAATTATATAAAGTTGACGCCTTTTTGGTGTCGTAATATCGGAACACATATTGGTTCATTCCCCGGTAACATCGGTCATTATGACGTTAGTGTCGGTTACAGTGTTTTCTTTACTCTTACTGCGCTGAGCCCTTTTGGTGTTCTTTCAATTTCAAAAGTTACTTTATCTCTTTCTTTTACCGGCTGCGATACCTGGTTGATATGCAGAAATACATTTTCCCGGCTTTGGTTGTCTGAGATAAAACCATATCCTTTAGCTTCATTGAAGTAAGTGATGGTACCGGTTCTTATTAATTCTTCGGGCTCTTTAAATTTTGCCGCGCCGAGCTGTATATCCTCGAGCGCTATTTCCCTTCTCTTTTTCGGGTCGGGCGGAGTAGAGGAGATATTGCCGTTTTCGTCAAGGTAGGCCATCATATCCTCCAGGTTTTTGCCCTTTGTGTTATTAGCCTTACGGTCTCTCATCTTTTCAGCCTTGTCCTGTCTTTCTTTTGCCTTTTTCTTTTCTTTTTCCTTTTTTGCAAATGTTTCAGCCATAGTCAGTATTTGTAGTTTTTAATTGTTTAACCCGGTAATTATTGTTTTGTCACCTTGCCGTCTGGTCGCAATGACTTCTTATGGCATGCTGGGGTAGGGTAGGGGCAATACAATTCTTTAATAAATAATTATGGCTGCTGTAAGCGCGAAGACTGAGGAGAAAGTAAAAATACTACAGATCAGAAAAAGCAAAGGCAAGAGCCATTGTGAATGCAAAGGTACGTATTTTATATATTAAGGCAAAAAAATATTTTTGTAGGAGACTGTTTTTTGGAAATATTTAAAAAATGGTAAAAAGAAAGGCGGGCTTCGTCCGTAGAAGCCCGCCAGGTTTTATCATAGAACTAAAGTCAGCAGAAGCACTTTAGTTCAGCTGCCCGCCTGCGCTAAAAAAAGCTACGACGGACGAAGGCGGAGAGAGAGGGATTCGAACCCCCGGACCTTTGACAGTCAACGGTTTTCAAGACCGCCGCGTTCGACCACTCTGCCATCTCTCCGGGCGCAAAATTAGGTAAGCAGTGGGACATTCAAAAGGTTTTTTTCAGAACGAGGCATATATTTTTAAGTGGTAAGTCTTAAGGTGTAAATTCTTACTGACTTGATTGTTGTAAAGACCATATTAACAACTAGTTAGTAATTTATTTTGTTAAGATTATATTTTTATAACTACTTTTAAATTTCTGATTTTATTACAAATTCCTGGTGAAGTACTTAGAAGTAGTTATTTGATGTTATAGCAAATTATTTTACGTTTGCCTGATAGCTAATACGTTTCATTAGTGTCTATTTGGCAGAATGTGATTTTTTTAAAAAAAAGTTGAGCAGAATTTATTTTTTGTTCACAAAATTATATAACTTGGACGCAGAATTTATTTAACAGTCTTTTAATACTGTTCTACTTAGTGCAGTGCTTTTTTTTTGTAATAACGTATTTTTTTTAGTGAAACGACTTAGTAAAACAACCTAGTTAATTGCCATTTTAAGAGGATAAAACACAGTAATAATCTTTAACCGGACTCATTAATTTTTTAAAAAGCCAGAGTATGAAAAAAGTCTATTTAGTTGTCATTCTTGGTTGCCTTTCTTTTCTTACGGGAAATGTTTTTGCGCAGTCAACTACGTTTGTCTTTAATGGTACCCTCGGGTTGGACGGTGCCGGCATTAACGGCACGCCGCAAACCTTTGCCGTTCCGCTGGGTACTCCTACCATGACTGTGGATATGTATGGCGCCGCCGGCGGTTATCCATGTTGCACTTGGTCTGGTCCTGGCGCAGGCCCCATAGCACCCGGCGGCAGAGTGCAGTGTACTCTGAATGTAACCACTTCAGCGTCCACACCTGCACTATATGTATATGTTGGCGGGCATGGAGGTGACAACTACGACATCGGAACCCAGATCCCCGGCGGATGGAACGGGGGAGGGATAGGCGGTGCTGTTGCATCTTCATATTGCGCCGCTGGCGGTGGTGAATCTGATATTCGTACGTCTACCACGGCTGCTTACTCAAGTGCTGTTATTGTTGTTGCTGGCGCTAGTGGCGGTGGCGGAGATTTCGGCCCTCTTGGAGGAGTCGGCGGAGGCACGGTAGGCGGCACAGGCGGCGGTGGAGCTTGCGGCGGCGCCCAGACAGGGCCTTCATGCGCCACTGGATCAGCATTGGGAACACAAGGCCAGGGAGGCCAATCACTTTTATATTCTGACGGCGGCGGCGGCGGCGGCTGGTGGGGAGGTAATTGTGGCGGTAGTGATAATGGTGGCGGTGGTGGCTCCTCTTACCCGGCCACACCCGGTGGATTGGTAACAGCCATTACGCATACTCAAGGGTATGCAGCAGCAATCAACCATGGCCAGGTAGCAATAACAATACCAGCAACCCCTTGGGCTTATTCAACTCTTCCATCTCTTAACTTTGGTCTGGTAGCTATTGGCAGCAGTTCAGTCCTCTCTACTTCTATTTATGGCGTTAATCTTACTGCAGGTCCTTTAACAGTTACCGCTCCGGCAGCCGGGGGATACCTGTTATCGCTGGCTGCGGGCGGCCCATGGACAGCAAGTGTTGCTCTTTCCTACACCGCACCCACTTTAGCAGCGACTCCGGTATATGTACAATTTAATCCTTCAGCAGCGTTAACTTATAGTGGTAACCTGACCGTAACCGGTGGTGGCGTGCCCGCTAACTCTACACTACCTATCACAGGTATTGGCGTGGCGCCATGTACTGGTACACCAACAGCAGGCACTACTGTACCTTCTCCTACTTCAGGTACCGGCACTACATCATTTACCCTTAGCCTCACCGGTGGCACAGTAGCAGGCGGCCTTACTTACCAATGGCAGCAATCTACTACGCTTGCAGGTACTTATACTAATATTTATGGCGCTACAAATTCTACTTACACCTTTACGGGCTTGCCCGCTAATCGCTATTTTCAGTGTATTGTCGGATGCTCTTTTGGAGGCGGCACTACAACCTCTACGCCAGCACTAATTACTATGACGGGCACAGCGGTAACCCCGCCTGCCGCAGTGGTAACGGCAGTGCCCACTCCGTTAGCGTTCGGTTATGTTACTACATCCACAAGTTCAGTTCCCGTCCAGTATTTTGCGGTTACCGGCACGAATTTGTCTGTAGGGCCACTTAATATTGCTCCCCCAGCTGGTTTCTCGGTATCCCTGGATGGGATTAACTGGATTCCTAATTCAACTGTATCTTCTTTAACATTAGGATATACACCTGGTTATCCTACGGGAAATTTAGCTACTACAAATGTTTATGTACAGTTTAACCCAACGGTGGCAGGGCTGGCATCGGGCAATATTGTTATTACTGGCGGCAATTTAGCTGCTGCTGTTAACGTAGCTGTTAGCGGTACCGGCGCGGCAGTATGTTCCGGAACACCTGTTGCGGGCACAGCTTCCATATCTCCCACTTCAGGCAGCGGCATTTCTACCTTCACACTTAGCCTTGCTGGCACCAGTGCATCAGGTGGCCTTACTTACCAGTGGCAATCATCACCAACTGGTGTTGCTGGTACGTTTACAAACATAACCGGCGCTATATGGCCGACGTATAGTTTTGTGGGTATAAGTGCTACCACCTATTACCAGTGCATTGTTACCTGCGCCGGAGGCGCAAGTGCCACCTCATCAATTGCTACAGTAACATTATCATCTTCTACCTTGCCGGCAGCTTCATGTACACCTGCCACTGACGGTGGTGCATGTTTTTCATATGCCATGACTATTGAATCGTTTAGCCTAATGGGTTCAGTAGGCTCAATAGTTGATGCGGCTGCCTGTAATGGTACAGGATACCTTAACAGGACCGCTTTATCATGCGGCCTGAATCCGGGAACTACTTACAATGTATCGCTTACTACAGGGAGTTCTAACGATGTTTACATCCAGATATGGATTGATTTTAACGGCAACGGAATATTTGAAGCTTCCGAAACTGTAGGAGGTACCCCTGCATATTTTTTAGGCTCTACGATAATTCCTATTACGATACCTGCGACAGTTGCGGCGGGTACTTTCAGGATGAGAGCTGTAGAGAACTGGTATGGTGCGGGCCCTGCTTACCCAAGTATAAGCCCATGCGGACCTCCGGATTATGGGGAAGGTCGTGATTATACGGTTATTATCGAACCAAATTGTGTAGGCGTGCCTAATCCAGGCATAGTAAGCCCGTCAATAGCTGCCAGTTGCAGTCCTTTTACGCCTGCACTGTATAATGTTGGGGAGCCCACTACATTATTAGGTATTAAGTATCAATGGCAATCTGCTCCTTCAGCGACCGGCCCTTGGACTTCCATCTCTGGTTCTACAGGCAGGGGATATAATGCATCGTTGGTATCAATTGCGGGTACCACCTATTATCGCGATAGTGTTACCTGTATTAACGGCAACGGTGCGGCTTCAACGCCAGCTCAGGCAATAACATTAAATGCCCCTCCTGTAATTACAGGTACGCCTGTAGTTTGCTCCGGAATTTCCAATATCACCACCACTTTGAGTG
>Ga0182030_10012397_pt1 | contig 17069 bp, 4 predicted proteins | sample 812S3MmetaG_FD_121299 | JGI IMG/M metagenome (GOLD analysis project Ga0182030, IMG submission 121299) | Permafrost microbial communities from Stordalen Mire, Sweden - 812S3M metaG (Illumina Assembly) | ecosystem: Environmental > Terrestrial > Soil > Wetlands > Permafrost | place: Sweden...
CCCATCCTTAAATCTGGCGTGGCAGCTCCTATGTGAGCCGATCCGGCATAAGTATTAACTTTTCCGCTAAGATCTCCTACGTTTACATTTACGGTTCCAGTACCGCCGTTGAGGTTGAGATTCTGCGAGAGGAAATTGCCGCCAATTAGATTGGTGGAAGCTGAGCCGGAGTAAGAAGCATCACGCACATTAATGGATCCGCTGGCGGCGTCAAACGTTCCGCCAGTTGCAACTACATTGAGCCCAGCGGACGGTTGGCGTGAAAGTAAATTGATGTTGCCAGCAGTCGATTGAATGTTACCCGAGTTACTTAGAATTCCGGAGCCGACGGAAAGGGTGAGATTGCCTGCGGATTGAATGAGAGGCGCAGCTCCCCTGGCACCAGAAGGCAACGCATTTGTGATACTGCCTCCTGTAATTAAGTTCAGTGCGGAAGCGCTCTGAATGGTGCCTGCATTGTTGATGTTGTTGAGCGCAGAAAGTGTGAGCGAGTTGCTTGAGCCTATAGTAGCACCAGCGTTGTTGAAGATATTCTGTGCGGAGATGAATGAAATACTAGTGGGAACCGAATTAATTTCTAGTTTGCCAAAATTGCTGAGGTTTCCACTGAGAGACAGCATTGATGCCTGATCTAGAACACTCACTCCTCGGGGAATTGTCAGGCTCGATATGTGATTAGCAAAAGTATTTGAGATAGAGAATGAGCCACCATTGGCAGTACCATTTGCTGCAAGGACAATGCTTTGTTTGCCACTGTTCAAAACCTGATAAACGGCTAAACGCTCGGAGGGCGTTAGCGCTTGTCCTTGATTCACGCTGAGTGAATGTCCACCCACTTTGATGGAAACTGGCGAATTGAGCCCTTTGATCGAAGTCGATGTTGCAACGGCACTGGACAAGTTAAGATTGATGGCTGGGCTTGTCGAGCTCGAAGTGTTGGAGTGCATTATCGGTTGAGCCAAACAGCTGATTGAGCCGAATAATTGACCAACAAAAGACAGACAAACCAAAATGTGCCATTCCAATGAACACGAGTTCTTCAAGCTGCTCACTCCAAAGAATCTCTGTATATTATATCCTGGAGAATTGCGGTTGGGAATCTGCCTTGGATTGTCGACGAAGATGGACTTAACTGTTACTTGAGGCGCGATACGCTTGCCAGGCAGCTAATGGCGAGAAAGTCGGCTGAACATAACACAAGAGGTTAAAACGCCGGCATCACTTTATGTTCTGCCGGCGCGCAACTTAGAAGATTATCTGGCGGAGTGCCTAGCTGTCTAGTGCACAGCGACCTTCTTCAATTTGTCGATGTCGTCCAGCAAAACTTGCTCGTGTCCGTTGGGGTCGACTTTCGCATAGACTTTACGGATGATGCCGTTGGGATCGACAACAAAGCTTGTGCGATCCCAATACATGTTACCTTTGTACTCACTTTGTCCAACCGCGCAAGCCTTCATCAGAGTAGCTTGAGTGTCAGCCAACAAGTCGATTGCAAAAGAAAACTTGTTGCAGAAATTTTTGTGTGACTCTACATCGTCCTGGCTCACACCAACAACGCGAATGCCGGCATTGTCGAAAGCTTCTTTTGTGGCTGTAAATGACTTGCCTTGAATTGTACACCCAGGTGTATCGTCTTTAGGGTAGAAATAAACAACCAACCATTTTCCATGGAAGTCGTTGAGACTGACTTCCTTTCCATCTTGGTTCTGAAGCTTGAAGTCGGGAAATTTATCATTCTCTTTTGACATGCATTTTTCTCCTGGCGATTTGCTGTGTAAGCAGAGCATTATGTCACAAGCCATCGAGAATCTTCTGCAGACTATAGGAACGTGCTAACGCTTGGTCTAGGTCGAGACCGTGTATAGACGGTTGTAACTTTGCCAAGGGATTTGCGGTGCCGGATTAAATCTGGGCAGATTGGGAACTATTACCGGACTCATGCGTCCAAATATTTATAAGAGCCAAGAGAAGCCTGGAGGGCACGACAATGAATACGAAGAAGATGATGGCAAGTTTACTAGCTGGTGCAGCTACTTTAGTAGGAACGATTCTCCCCACTCCAGCACTAGCCAGCAACAACAATCAAGCCCTGAATATGATGGCAATGCAAATGTATATGCAGCAACAAGCCAATGCTCAGCAGCAAACAATTCTCGCTCAAGAGCAAGCGCAAGCTACCTACAATGCCGCGCAAGCAGCATGGGCTGCAAATACGGTGCCACAAACGACTGTTGCCTATTACGCGCCGCAACCATACTGCGCGGCTCCAGTATATAACCAGCCAGTCTATGCTCCAGTGGTTCGTCCTGTCTTTAACGCTATCGACCACATTGCTCACGACTTAAACAGAGACTTCGGTAACCACGTTGAATTTCGTGGAAGAAGGTAAGCTTCTGTAACCGGTTGATCATCTGACCTCGCGAGCCATGCCATACTCGTCCGTCTCGAAGACGGAAACTCTTTCAAGCGACGCCCGTGGGGCGTCGCTTCCAACACGAGATGTGCATGCCTAACGCTTACGGCAGATCAGTCGCTCAGTAAATGGCATAGTAAGAATACTCATCTTCCTTTACTCTAAGTGGCGGATTGTAGCCCTTATAAATTGTGCTGAAACTGAGCAACATTTCGCCACAAGGAAGAGATTTGACCACCAAATCTTCAGTGCCGCTAAACACTGTTAATTCCCAATCGCTATTTTTATCCTTGCAGTAAAGTTCTACTCGCTGTCTATCCTGATACACGACCAGATATTCGCAGACGCTTTCGACTCTTCCATAAGCCATCAGCTTTTCACGGCGATCAACTTGTGATGTTGATGGTGAAAGTACTTCAATTAGCAATACTGGTGCATTCTTGAATACGCTCTTAGCCTCAAACTGTTCACAGCTGACCATAATGTCCGGATAATAATAGCTTTTTGCTGATTCAATCTTCACCTTCATGTCGTTTATATATGCGCGGCAAGAACTCCCTTCGAGGTGTCCATAGATTACAAAAAACAAGTTTCCACAAATAACGTTGTGCGCATCCGTAGCACCAGTCATTTCAAAAAGATAGCCGTCCACATACTCATGGCGAACGGTGCTCGTCTCTTCCGCCAGCAGATATTCTGCTTCCGTCATCCGAGGCAGTCGCTTGCTTGATGAATTTCGCGGCATTTTCTTGTCGCTCCAAGAATTGGTTCGAAGCCGTGCGCTATATCCGCTACGCTAGGGCACTTATGTGTTACAGGTTATCACAAAACCCCGCTGGACGCCAGCCTCGCAGGCACCTTGGAGCAATCTCTCAGTCGCCCCGCCTCAAGAGGTGGACGGATGCTTTGATGCATTGGAAAGAAGCATTCGTTCACGGGATGCTGTGACCAGGTGAGGATATGTTTGCGTCTTCAGATTTTCAGCAAGAAGTGTTACTCTACCAACTACTTCGCTCGCGAGCCATTCGCCCTCACCTGCAGACCAACCAACCACTCAACGATCGAAATCTAGCCTCTCCCCATCGACTGAAACTGAGCTTCCCTACCAGCTATTTATGCGCACCATATGCGGTGGCACCGATCGTAGCATGCCCAGCTGTACTCTTACCGACTGTTGACAACGCTCGTTCTGCCTGACAACATAAAGCAGTTAAAGCCGTAATTTCCCGGGCACATGATTTAGTAAGACGAAAAATGACAATCGCAGTCAAATCAAGTGGCGGTTAGAGGCCGGCACGGGCGCAACCGGCGGCAAAATCAAGCAATTAAAGAAGCGCGAATAAGTCTTTTCACAAGGTGATTAGACCTTATCCCTCGTTGACAACTTTTACTTTTATTAAATGCCAACAACGCACAAACACGTGACAAAGTCCCTGGAGAAATTGAGATGCAAACAAACAATAAGAAAGCAAGCATTCGGAGAAATTTTGGACTGAACACAGCCTCAAAGAAGCGCTGTCTCAATACCTCCGGAATCAGCGCCGGCCTTGGTGCATTCTTGCTTCAATCTTTAGCCCCTGCGGCGATGGCGGCCCCAGTCAGTCCGGTGCATAACACAGCGTTGCAAATCACAGCGGTGCATAACGCAGCGGTGCATAACGCAGCACCCCTCCACAATACTTCGACCACAAGGTCTAGCACTGCTGGCTCCCTCTCACCTGCAAGCCTCAACTTGTCTTCTCCTTCGCACAGCCTTTCAGCTGGTCTACTGGGCAGATTTCAGTCCTTGACACTCGATATCGGTGGCAAGAGAGAAGTCGTTACTATGACGAGCAAAATCACTGATGCTGAATTTATTGCTGCGTCGCAGCTGCTGGGCGGTGGGCTGCAGACACTCAACTTAAGTTCTAGCGGTGCGGCCTCCGGCGGAAATGTCCAGCTCAACTCAAGCCTCTTTGCTGAGTTGACCAGTGCCCTTGGCGGAAGCATCGGTGCCGTTGTCATTCCAGCCAAGACCACAATCAACGACTCGCTCACCACTCTTACTCTTGCTGGTTCCCTTTCGAATTACGGCTCGATTTTTGCCAGCGCGCCAGGCGCTTCTATCAGTGCAAGCAGCATTCTCAACTCAGGTGTTATTTCGGCAAGCAACGGCAGCCTCACGTTGAGCGCAGCAACAATCGCCAATAGCGGAGTCATAAGCGGCAAAAATGTCACGTTGAATACGGGCTTGCTGAATAACACTGGCGGCACAGTCTCATCTGCGACCACGATAAATATTTCGCACCATGATGGACTCAATATTGTTGGTGGCAATTTGCTTTCGCAAACACTTAACCTCGATGCCGGAGCCGGAGCACTTAATGTCACTGGCACAAATATCACAGGCGTCGTCAACGACACGGCTGCGTCTGCACACATCAATGCTGTTTCAAAAAACTTCCTTCTTGGCGTATCCGATGTATCGGGCGATCCATTATTCGACAACACTGGCAATTTCATAATTACTTCGGCAATATCCCCGACAAATGGTAGTTGGCTCACCATCGTTGCTGGTGGCAATATTTCCGCTACGGGTAGCTCACAACTTGTTACTGACGGTGCCCCTCTGACCCTTGTGGCAGGGGCTAATTTTACGATCGATCAGCAATCTGGCAATCTGGTCATCTCCCAATCAAACTTGCCGACCGGAGGTTCGTCTACTGGCGGCTCGATAAACTTGACCAATGTAACGCAAATTAATACGAGCGGAGCAAGCGGCGGCGGCGCGGTCAACTTGATCGCCTATGGCGGCTCAGGCGCGGGCGCCGGCAGCATATCGTTGCCGAGCAGTTTGACCATTAATACTAGTTTTGCCGGCGGTGCTGCAGGCGGCGTCACCGTAATTGGTGGCGCAAAAAGCGGTAGTGCTGTTTCACTCGGTGACATAAATACCAGCGGATCAACTCCTGGCGTGGTCGATATAGAGGCAGCGGTGCCGATTGTTCCAGGTCTGGGGCAGAGCTATAGTCTTGCCACCGGAATGCAAACAGGAGGCGGGGCTTTTAGACCCAGCACGCCGAATGCTGTGCAAGGTACAGTTTCAGTCGGCAATATTACTTCGCAGAATGGTGATCTTTTGTCGAGCGGACCGATTGTGACGATCAACTCAGCTGGGACGGTCTCCTTTGGCACGATCGACACCTCTGGAGCTGGGGGTGCAGCTGCTGCACTTAGTAGCCCCGGACAGGCGGCCGGTGGTGTTCTGGTAAACGCTCGGGGCAATGTATCAGGGGCTAATGTGTTTGCCTATGGCGGTGGTGGCTCGGGCGGTGCGGGACAACAAGCCATTGCGGGACCTTTTGCATCTAGTGGAGGCACTGGCGGCGCTGGTGGCGCAGTGACTCTGACTACAAGTACAGGCAATATTGCTTTATCAGGTGTGATCAATACTGCCGGCGGTGGCGGAGGCGGCGGTGGCGCCAGCTTAGCTACCTTCGCAGGTGCAGTCGGTGGTAATGGTGGTTTTGGCGGAAATGTCAGTCTTAGTGCGCTTGCAGGCACAGTCGCCGTCAACCAGGGTGTCATCACTCTAGGCGGCGGAAGTGGAGGCAATGGCGGCTCTTCTTCTGGCACCATAGAAGCCGGCGGCGGAGGAGGCGGCGGCTCCTTTGGCGGTGGTGGTGGCGGAGGCGGCGCCCCTTCTGTCGGATCTAGCACCGGGTACGGTGGCGCTGGCGGCGGCGGTCTTTTCGGGGGAGGAGGCGGCGGCAACGGCATCACAGTAGCAACTACTCTGGGCGGCAGTGGCGGCGGAGCCGGCATTAGCGGCTCTGGACCATCCGGCGCAATAAATCTGGGGCAGCCCAACAGCGGCGGCGGTGGTGCTACCGGGTCAGCCGTGTCGGGTCTCGTTGCGGCAATGGCGGGCGGAACTGTTGGAGCCGGTGGTTTGGCCTTCACTTTAGTCGGTGGAACGACCGTCGGAACCAATGTAATCAATAATAACTTAGCAACTGGCGGCAGCGTAAATATCACCGGTTTGTCCGGCATAGGAACCGCCACCGCACCGTTGCAAATCAACTCACCATCTATATCGCTGTCAGCCGCTAAGGGCTCGCTCTTCACGACAAGCATGGTGAACGCTAGTTTCTTCAACCTGGTTTCCTCAAATACAGGAACTGTGCAGCTGACGTCGGCGGGTATGGGTATTAATGCACCGATTAACGCTGCGACGGTAACACTTAGCACGACCAATCAGTCCAACGGTGACATAAGTCTGAACAGTGGAAATCTGCTAGCAACTGGCACCGTCACTTTGAACGCCAACGGTGCCGGAAACATTTCTGAAGCTAGCTACGTAATAACTGCACCGACAGTAGTGGCAAGCTCCGGCAACGGAATTATCAATTTAAACAACAGCGTTGGCAATAATATCAACAACTTCACATTCAACACAGCAGGCTTTGGAGTTTCGCTTCTGAATGCACAGAATCTTACCCTTAAGGCATCCAGCGACACCGGCATCGGTTCTCAAGTAAACATAAACACTTTGAACAGCAGCCTCACCATAGGCGGTGCGATCGTCTGCAATGGCTCAGCACTCTTCAGCGCTGGCACCACTCTTGCAGCCAACGCGCAAGTGACGGCGCCGAGCGGGCTTAGCTACAGCGCGGCGAGTGGAGCAATTACCTCGTCGGTGACAATGACCAACAGCGGTTCAATCACTCTTTCGACTTTGCAGGGTAGTTTCGGAAGTCTGACTGTGAATACTCCAGAAATTATTGTTACAGCCAACGCCGCCAATATAACTGATACCTATACCGGCTTCACCAATGTCGTTGCAACTGGGCTTCAGGGCTTCGGTGCTTTCAGTGTGAGTTCTGCCGCCAGCACCTTGTATCTCAGCAATGGTGGCACCGGCAGCCCGGTTATCGGCAATTTTGGCAGCGTCACTGTCAAGAACACTAACACCACTGTCGGTTCTGGCAATATCGAACTAGACAATGGAGCCTCCTCTTCCATTCAATCCAATGGACCAGTTACAATCAGCACCATAAATGGTTCCATTACTGCTCTTTCAGGAACCAGTGTATCGGCAGTAGTTGGAGTTGGTGCTATCACCTTCACCACCACCGGTGGCACGAACATTGGCGGTTTCGGCGGTTCTGCTCTGCAGGTTCAAGGTAACTCGATAACAGTGACTGGAAGCGCGTCCAACACTATTGTAAATCTACAGGTAATTCCTTCCAATAACACAGCGGTTACACTCAATGCCTCGACTGCCAACAATTTCACGCTCTCAACGGTGTTCAATGACCTTTATATTGTAGGCAAGGTAGTGGCAACCGGCAGTTTGAGCCTTACAGGCGGCAACATTCTGCAAACAAACACTGTTGGCTCGCTCAGCGCAAATCAAATCTCACTCAGCGGTAATTCTATTGGGAACAACGCCTCGTCGGCAGGGCTAACTCTGGCGTTCACTGGTGGCAATACGCTTTTGAACATCAACTCTGGTGCTTCAGGCAATGCAGATGTAAACATACAGTCAAGCAGCCCGATCAATTTGGGTACCAGCAATGTCAACAATGGCAATCTGAACATAATAACCACTGGCGCCCTTACCCAATCAGGGGTAGTCAGTGTCGGCAATATAGCCAGCTTTAGCGCCTCCGGGTTTTCGCAAGCAGCCGGCTCGACCTTGAAGGCATCAGTGCTGAATATCTTTAATCCTGCGGGCTCGCTTCAGGTGGACAGTCAGGGCACGAGCTCATCTCCAAGTGTAATTTCAGCTAATATTCTGAATATTACTTCAAGCAAAAACATAACGCTGACTGCTGGTTTCCTTGCAGATAATACCGTTAGCAACGACAGCTACAACGCTACCGGAACCCTCAGTATTCCTGCTGCGCTTGCTGCAACCGTGGCAACTCTTTCAGTGCCGGCAAATCCCGGACTCGGTGGAAGTGGTGGCATCCTGTCGGTGACTGCTTCAAGCTTCCAGGTAAATGGAGCTGCACCGACTCTGCCAATATCGCTTACAGCCACACCGGCATTAGCAAATGGCAGCGGCGGAAGCATCACCCTTAATCTAACCGGCACCGCTAACGTGACTCTCAATAGTACAAGTCCAGCGTCTGGGCAAATCGCCTTAAATGCCAGCGGCACAGGCACCGGCGCTGGTGGCTCGATTTCAGTTCAAACTGCAGCTGCCCTGACGGTATTAGACCAGGGTTCAATCAACAGCGCCCCAGGAAGTACAGGCACTGGCGCCGGTGGCAATCTTACTTTAATCTCTGCCAAAACACTTTCTGTGCCGGGCACAACCGATTTGAGCATTAATGCCAAACCGGCAACCACAGGCACCGTTTTTGGCAATATCACGTTGTCAGCGAACGGTACCGCCGCGCAACCATTCGTGATAGGCGCCGCCGCAGCTAATGGCGTGGCCACAATTATCACCGCAGGCAATGTCACGATCACAAACAGCTCTGGTATCCAATTTGGTGTCGTAAACGCCGTCACGGTTAATTCGGCTTTCCTGAGCTTGAATACTAACAATGTGAATTTTGCACCCTCTAGCAGAATATCGGACAAGGGCGCTTTGATTATCACCTCTCCCGGCACACTTACTTTTACAGGCACTATAGGCTTCTCCAACTTGCCAAGTTCAATCACCGTTAACTCTGGTGGCACCGGTGCTTTTACTTTTCCTCAAACACTTAACCTTGGAGCCGAAAATATTCTTAGCGTAACTTCTGCTGGAAACCTGACTCTGCCGGTCACAACAATAGCAGTGGCTGCGTTTACAGGAACGGGAAATGGCGGCAGCATTACAATCAATGCTCCGACAATCACTCCTGCTGGTTTAACGTTAACCGCTAATGGCACAGGGGCAGGCAGTGGTGGCTCGGTCTCGTTTACCGAAACTGCAGGCGCCGCGCTGACTGTGGGCACTGGTGGTCTTATTGTAAATGCTACAACTGGCACCGGTGCTGGTGGCAGTACGATTAGCATTCAAAACAAAGGTAATATTACGGTAACTAGTACTGGTATCATCAATACATCAGCTAAACCAAATAATCTCTCCTTCGTCTCCACCGGGGGGACGCTTGCCGTCACACCCGATCTGTCAACCTTGAATCTCACGGCAGGCAGCAATTTGACGCTCGGCTCAAATAGCAGCACTGCATTCAATTTTTCCTCCACCGCTGGTGCTGTTGGTCCTAACGGAGCTGGCACTACAAACGCGACCCTGCCTTTAGGAAATATCAGCATAAGCAACACTGGTGGCAATGTCTCGATCGGGCAGGCAATTACGGCGTCTGCAGCAGCGCCTACGGTATCATCGTTTGCTGTTAACCTTACTGCCAAAGGTTCTATCAATCAGGTTGCCGCAGCTGACGTAATTACGGCCCAGTCAATAGCATTAAACTCAGGCGCTAGCGTCCTTCAGGGAAACAGCTCGGCCTTCCAAATTTCAGGCAATGCCACTGGCTCAAATCCCGTCACGAATGTTTCAATCACAACGGGCGCCACCGGCACAGCCAATGTGCAAGATACTCAGTCTGCCACCACAGATAACCTGCTGAGCGCGACCAACGCAACTCAATTTACCTTTGCCAGCGCTGGAAATCTGACGCAAAGCGCAAGCATTACAGGAAGCACGTCTGTATTGCTGAATTCAGCAGGCACTTTCAACGCGCTTTCGGGCACGAATGTCTCGACCAAATCTCTTAATTTCAGTTTAGGAACTATGGCATCACCACTTGTTACGAATGCCACCACAATTGGAGCTAACGGAGCCACGGCTACTAATGCTGTCGGCAACGCCACCATTAACGTGATTGACACGACCACCTCAGTATTGACACTGGGCTCCTCGGCTCCAGCTGGCAACATTCAAACTACAGGTAGTGCAGGCACGATATCAATAGTATCTGGCGGAAGCATTACACTGGCAGGCAGCGTAGGCAACGGTAATTTTAATGCGGCAAACACAACTCTGGCAGCTGGAGCTTCGGGATCGCTGACAACAGGCACTGGTACTACGATCACCGGAACACAATTCCTTTCTCTCACAGCTGCCAACTTGCAAGGAAAGACCACCGGCACAGCTCTGTCAGTAAGCGGCGGCGGAACCTTGTATTTGAACTCACCTGGCGTTGTTGACATTTTCGATAATGTTGGTGCCAATGGTTCTGCTACAATTCAAAGTCTGCCCCAAACGGTTAAGTCGTTCAATTTCACAGTTTCTGGGCCAATTACATTGAACAACATCACCTCATCAGGAAACATTAGCGTAAGTGATATCAGTGCTTCCACTCCTGGTGGTATTACAACTAATACTGGGACACAGTTGATCAGCACCAGTGCCACTGGCCTAATTTCACTGAGTTCTATCAACATCAATAGCCTTGGTGCTATTAACTTAAATGGAAATGTGCTCGCTCCGACTGTGAAGGTCAGCACTAGCGGTGGCAACATCAATATCGGTGCGGCTGTTGGTCAGGGAGTGATCAATGGTACTGCAAGTGTAACTCTGATAAGCAATGCAGATATAACCGAATCGGGAGGATCTGGTTCATCTAGTGGCATTGGAGTGTTCGCCAGCATTCTAACCTTCACTGCTGCTGACGTGGGCTCATCCTTTCAGAATCTGGTCACGAATGCTACCACAATCAACCAAACGGGGACGTCTGCGGGCACCGGCGCATCGAATGGGATATACATTAGTGACAACACTAATAATACTTTGACTGTAAATAATCTCGTTGTGTCTGGAGGGGCTGGCACAGTTGTAGTTCTAAACACAAATGGTAACCTGGTAGTCCCAAAAGGCGGAACAATATTTGCAGGAGGGCAGGAAAACCTGAGTATAGGCGGTAGCCTGTCGCTTGCTGGAAGCATCGGTAGCACATCAGCCAGTTTGACAATGAACACAGGTAATTCGTTTGGAGGCTCTCTAGTAATACCTGATGGCGGCGGTTCCATTTTTGTACCAGCCGGGGGGGGCGCCGCAACAAGCCTGCTAGGGTCAACTGTCAGTCTCAACGCTAACAGCGGCAATATTTCCGGTAATGCCGGTGCGCCTCTGAATACTGCTATCACCACCGCATTACTCGTATCGGCGAGCGGCGACGTCAATTTGAGTAATACAACTAATTCACCGATCAATGTGAGCACTTTGGGTATTAATGGTGTCAGGTCTTTGACCCTGGTCAATCAAGGCAGCAGCAGTCCCGGTGCCATCACCCTGGGCCCAATCGCAGCCGTTAGCCAGGATGGCGGCGGAGTGAGTATCAAAAATATCCAGGCTTCAATAACAGTTGGTGGCCCTGGCATCAACGCTTTAGGTCCAATTTCATTAACGACGGTAACTTCTGGAGACATTGGAATCAATGCCAATGTACAAACGCAGAATGGCAATATTTCAGTATCTGCTGCCGGAAGCGCGACTGGTATCATGGTGGCTGACGGCGTAACCATCTCTACTGCTAATGGCGGTAACGTGTCCTTGAATGCTACTGGAGCTGGTGCTCTCGGTGCGATTAAATTCACCGGTGGTGCTACCGTTTCAACTAATGCGGTTTTCCCGTCCAATGGCAACATCTCAATTGTCGGCATCGGCAATGTTTCGTTAGGCACCGCTAGCTTCCAGACAGGGGGCACCGGGTCTATCATAGTGACAAGCGGTACAGCTTCTAATCCCGCCACTATAAGCAGCGGCAATGGATTGGTACTGAGCACTGCTAATGGTGCGTTGACTTTTAACGGCACACAAAATGTGACGCTTGGAACCGGCGTCAACTTAACTACCGTCAATGGCAGCCTTAGCATTACTGCAGGGGCGGGTACTCTGAGCGTCGGTACAGGCAGCAACATACAGTCTGGTGGAACTCTGACCTTGACCGGCAACACAGGTCTGACAATAGGAGATTCAACCGCTCTGAGTGCAGTGAGCAATATGCTCATTAATACAAGCTCTACATCAACCGCTGCAGGATTGAGCATCGGTTTAGCCAGCGCTGGCTCTGGCCGCAATATCAATTCCGGTGGAAATATCACAATTTCCAATGCCTCCTCAACCGGAACGATTCTTATTGGACAGTCCTACAGCATAAGCACTACGGCGCAAGCGCCGGGTGCCGGTACTGTGACAATAGACGTAGCGGGCACGGCTGGAACCACAAATGCAATTAGCACAGGAGGACAAATTGTTGTAGATGTTTCTTCGACAGTGACCCCGCTGTCAGCACCTGGATCAGCAGCTGCGACCTTTACGGTTAGCAATTCTCCGCAAACCCTCACACTATTTGGTGAGAACGCCCAGATCTTGATAGCCAATAACGGTTCAGTTGGTGCCAGCGCTATTACGTTTGGCGGTAGTAATTTCATCACTGCCGACCCGCCCGCACTTGCATCTGTAGCGGCGGCCAGCAATATCTCAATAAGCGCAGCAATGGCTAGCAATGCCGGTATTGCTCCTCAACTGCACCTGCAAGCGCAATCGATAAATGGAATGTCGCTGTCGATTTTACCGGCTCAGACAAGTGCAACTTTAAGTTCCACCTCGTCAGCCGCTGCCAATAGCTACACGTCGGCAAGCAGCATGAGCAATGTTAATGCCGAGTCCTCAGCATCGCAAATTTCCCTGCCGACATTGTCGTCTATAAATTCCGCCTTCGCGCCTTCAGCTCAAGCACTGCTCGCTTCGCTGAACGCTGGCAACCTAATGGCAAATATTCAAGTCTCCGGACTCGTCGCATCTAAACAGGATTTCTCTACAAATATGATCAGCGGCAATACCGTAGTGAAGACGCCTGGTAGAGACGGCATCTTAATGGCTGGTACCAAGCATGGTCAGAGCGTGGTCAATAAGGAGATTCTGCAAGGTGCTATGCTTCTTGCACCCGAACAAAAGACAGACCTTCAGACACCTTTCGGGATAGTGCATTTAGCTGAGCGTTCTGTTGCCCTCATTGTATGCAACGAGCACGGTCTTGTGGTCTACAATCTCGACGACAATCATCGCAATGCTGTGAGCGTTAGCGCCAATGGTGAAACTATTGGACTAACTCCAGGACGTATGGTGGCAATCACAGACAATGGAGTGGGTGAATTTGAGCAAATCAACCCTGCTCAGTATGTAGGTTACAGAGGCATATCAACTCAGGAATTGAACGGCAATCTGAAAGCCTTCCATGCAGAGTTTAACCATCTCTCAGTGGTTGCGGGTCTTGAACCGCTGCGCAATATGATCAAATCCAAAGAACAGGCCAAGCGAAAGTTGGGCGCTCACTTACTTAAGACATCCTCTGCGCTGTCGGCCATGAGTTCCAACAAAGCAACATTCCAGCTTCATTCTGCTCCATCAATCACCGCAATGAAGTAATTTTGCAGTTCATCCAGCTTTATCAATTGGAAGGGATAAAATGACTATTGATGAAAGATACTTGAACTCTTGAACTAATTGTGGACAGCGTGACTGCTTTTTTGCACCAAATTCCATACTAAGGAATCTGGATCAAGAAGACGGAATTTGGAACAAGAAGACGGCTCCTGGCTTACAGGAGCCGTCTTATCGATCAGCTGAGACGCTTCATGCTCAGGGAAACCCTGCATGTCGAGAAATTCGAAACGAAGAACTAGTTAGCCCATGCGGTTGTCGCGGGCCGCTGAATCTGCTGGTAGGAGCCGTTACCTGCGTTCATTTGCAACGTCGCGGCCGTGGTTTTGAGCAAATGCTGAGCCAGCCGTCGGGCGTTGGGATGATTGGAGTTAACAAGTAGTCTCAATGGCTGAACGACGCGGACTGCAGAAGGAACGTGAAACTCCGAGCTGAACGCTTTCAAGCCACCACCAACTTCATGCTCCGCCGTATTACGGTAGCCGAACAACTGAGCAGGATTCACTTCATCGAATGTTTTGACTCTGTCTGATGTAATTAGCAGATTCATTCCCGGATATAGCTGGAATTGTTTTCCCTGTGCAGAAATTGAAACTGCCGATCGATGTAAATCATCCAGATCATAAACCGCTAACCCATTTGCCAAAGAAAGGATGAGAACAAGTGACCCTGCGGCAACTTTAACTGTGCCGAATGAAGTCTTGATGACGCTGTCTTCTGTGGGCGCAAACAATACAGATCCGTGTCCCATTTTTACTTGCCCAGTCGATCGTTGATACCTGGATCCTTCAGACACACCTTTGCTGATACCAAGTTCAAGATCGCTTGCTAGAGCGGCGGGGATTTCGCCGCTGGCAAGTTCGGTCTCCGAGATCCAGGAGAGAGCGTCCGCTTGAAGGGAGGTGACGAGCCCTGCCTTATCGGCTTGGGCTTGCATACTGAATCCGCTCATATCTGCTTTGAGAAGCGAGAGGTTGTAAATGCTCTGGCTTAAGCTTGCATTTTGCGTCGAGATACCAAGCGTACTCGTATTAGTATTCGAACTCAGACTCGAACTCAGGCTCTGGCTCGAACTCAGACTAAGGCTCGAACTAAGGCTCGAACTCAGACTCTGACTTAGACTCGAACTTAGACTCTGACTTAGACTCGAACTTAGACTCGAACTCAAACTAGAACTCAAACTAGAACTCTGGCTTAGAGCTGCAGGTGTCCCTCCGACTGAACTCGGTACGGAAATCTGACCCAAAGATTGCGAAGTCGTTTGCGTGTAGCCACTAGAAGCCGTTTGCGTATAGCCATTAGAGCTCGTTTGAGCATAGGAACTCCGTGCAACCGACTGTGGCACTGCATACAGCGAAGTTTGCAGAGAATCGAGATTCTGTGAGGAATCAATCGCTAATGCATTCGCTAAGCCCATAGGAGGGTCGGCCTTGATCAATGTGTGCGCACCAGATGCGCTGCCGTTTACTGTAATGTTCTTAGCCGAGGAGCCGCTACTAAAAATCACTTCCGCTCCACCGAGCACGGTCATATCCACCTTGCTGGGATTTGTTACGGTGATGCCGTTTGTACCAAAGAAGAATGTATTTGCTGGAAGAGGAGGATGCACCGCAGTGCCGCTAGCAGAGTAGTTCACGCTAGCAGGGGGCGTGCCTACAACCTGGACCGGGGTTCCAATGGAAATCGTGACGTTATGTCCGGTGGCTCCGGCGGTGGCAATTTGGGAACCAGCACCAATCACGATCGTACCTGATACAGTGTTGTTTTCGAGCAGCAAGCTGCCGTTGGTGGAGGTGATTGCAGCGTTAGCGACAGTGCTCAAAGTCGCCCCGGCGTTTTCGATAACGCTCAAAAGGGTGCCCGCACTGCTTATATTCTTGAGCGTTGTTGAGCCATTGGTTGTCAGCGTGAATCCGCCTGTACCTGAAGAAGAATTGTTCAGCGTTGTGGTCGTTGTGGTCGTAAGGTTGTTGTCTTGCAGATTCACAAGACCGGCACCGCTGTCATTAGCGCTGAGGGTTGGGGCATTTACCGCTAACAAGTGTGCAGCTGTACCAATCTCTCCGCCCGAGCCGGCGTTCAAATTGACGGTGGCAGCTTTTACTGTAAATCCGGTATCAGTAATTTGACCTATGCCGCCGGCGCTCAAGGCTATGATTCCCGCTGTAGCAGTGCTGGTGACATTGCCACCAATTGTGAGATTACCATTGCCTGAAGTTTGCAGAGTGATGTTGCCGGCACTTGCAATGCTTGAGTTTGTCGTGATTGCGTTTGAAGAAACAAGCGTAAATGCACCGCTACCTAGCGACGTTGCCGTAACTGAAACTCCGCCCTGGTTGGTGTTTACGTCATTGATATTTGTCAGGGCCGTACCCGATGTACCCAAAGTAAGCGAGGATGCATTCAAAGTCAGCGCCGTTGTGCTTGTGCCGAAGGCTCCCGAACCGCTCGTAAGACTAACGGAGTTGCCTTGAATCAACGGTGTACCAGTGCCATTGGTGATTGTTCCAGTTCCAGTAGCAGTTAGGCTTACTGCACCAGCAGAGGCGATAACGCCTCCTATCGTGATGCCGTGATTTGTACCTGTAACCGTCAGCGTAACCGAGCCTGGAGCCGTAATCGAAGCAGCTGAGGTGCTGAGATTGGTTGGCGTTTGGACCGTGAAGCTTGATCCTGCGCTAGAGCTATTTAGTGTGACCGGGGTTGTAGTTGTGGTGTTATTCACAATGTTTACCAAACCACCGCCGTTGGCGCTCACAGAGCTTGATGCAGTTACCTGGAAGGGGCTTCCTGCTGAACCGATACTTGCTGTTCCGCTAGTCAAGTTTATGTTAGCTGCCTGAATCGCGAAGCTGCCTCTGCTAATCGTGCCTGTCCCCGCAGTAGTCAGGTTGATTGTGCTTGTTGTGGATTTGCCCAGCAACCCACCTAGATTGATTCCGCCGTTGCTTCCTCCCGCTGTCAATGTAATTGAAGAAGGCGTGTTCATCGCTGCGTTTGTGTCTATCGGACCGGCAGAAACTAATGTCAATGCACCGACCGGCTTTGCTGAGCCCAGGGCGAGCACTACTTGCGCGCTGCCAGTGTTATTTAGATTGACCAGCCCGGTGGTGCTCACCGATACTGACTGAGTGCTTATGTTGAGCGGCGTCGAGGCTGAGCCAAACGAGCCTGTTGCGCTAGTGAGGAAAATTCCCCCCGCGCTGTTATCTTGTACCAAGCCGGGGCCGCTGATTGAACCGGCACCGGAAGTCGTAAGCAATACCG
>Ga0182030_10012398_pt1 | contig 17066 bp, 17 predicted proteins | sample 812S3MmetaG_FD_121299 | JGI IMG/M metagenome (GOLD analysis project Ga0182030, IMG submission 121299) | Permafrost microbial communities from Stordalen Mire, Sweden - 812S3M metaG (Illumina Assembly) | ecosystem: Environmental > Terrestrial > Soil > Wetlands > Permafrost | place: Sweden...
CGCGGTGGATCAGTGGTGGGGGCCGGGCTGGGATGGGAGTCTAATACTCGGGAACGCCGCCCGACCGCCCCCGGGTATCGGCCTTCGCCGGCGGACGACCACTCCATTTCAGAATCGCTGGTTTCACTGGATCGGCAGCTGGACGGCAAGCTTTGGGGTGAGCGAGCTCGGCGGCGATAGAACCGATGTCAAGGATCCGCTGCTCGTGACCGAGCGCGTGGCGATCAAGCCGGCGAAGTGGCTCGAGTTTGCGGTCTCCAGAATCTGGATCTTCTGCGGCAAAGGCGAGCCCTGCGGCCTGCGTACCTGGACTGATTTCATCTTCGGACAACAGAATCACGCCAATGCCCCGGGGACCCCTCCAAATCCGGGACTGCAGAAGGCGGGCTTTGATCTGCGAATCAATTCGCCGTGGCGCGAGATCCCCCTGGCCGGCTATGCCCAGCTGATCGGCGCCGACGAGGTGGGCGGGTTTCCGGACAATTATTTCGCAATAGTCGGCGTCGAGGGCTGGCACACGATGCAAGATGGATCATTGCTGCGCGCGCACCTAGAGTGGCACGATACATCCTGCCAGTTCTACAAGACTGTGCCCCACTGGAACTGTGCCTACGCCGATCCGCAGATCTTTAACGGCTACCGTTATCGGGGCTTTCCGCTTGGGGACTCGCTGGACCAGGATTCGGAGGTGCTGGCCTTGCGTGCTGATCTGCTAAGGAGCGACGGGCAGGAGTGGAGTTTCATGGCGCGTGCTGGTTCCTTGGGTCGAAGTCCCTTTGGTGAGGCTTACGATGCCGTTACACCGGTACGTGAACAAATCAAAGAACTCGTCGCTGGCTGGCGACGCGAATTTGGTGAACACGAGATCGCGTTGAATTTTGGCGCTCTTCATATCAATCAGCCGACGCTGGGCACCAGTAGTAATCCGCTAGAGATTAGCGTCAGCTGGAAGCACCGGTTGTAACTCACCCTTTGAAATGGCCAGACCACAAAATGACGACGACACTGACTAACAATCCTGGGTTCGGCGCCGAGGCGCTTCGGCGGGACGGCTTTGCGATCGCAAGGGCGGTATTTTCCGCCGCTGAGGTGGATCGGTTCCGACAGCTGATTCAAGAAGCCAAATCGCGTGCCCTCAGCGAAGGTCTTTTTGACGCTGACCCGCGTTACCCTTCGCTGATAATGCTAAGGGGTGACGCGCTGGCAATAGCGGAGCTTGCGGCCGTGGACTATCTGGTTCTTGACGAGCGGATCGTGGCGCTCGTGAAGAAGCTTCTCGGCAACGACGTCTTGTATCATGGTGATAGCACTGTGCAAGTGGGCGAGGGACCGAGGGGCTTTCACAAGGACAACGCGGATCGAGGCGAACCGGCTGGCGTGGACTGGCAGGGCGAGTACGGAATTATCCGGTTTGGCATCTATTTGCAAGATCATGCCGTGCACAGTGGTGGCCTGAAGGTCCGGCTCGGCTCTCACCGGAAAGTCTCGCATCACGTAGGAAAGGCCAAAAACCTGTCAACTTCTGTCGGCGACGTCGTCTTTTGGTACCTTACGACCTCACATAGCGGAAATTTTGTACGCGTCAGGGGCGCGACAGACTGGTGTCTTCATCCGCGTATCGAGAGCCTGGTGCCGAAAGGACTTCGGGTGCCCGAGCAATTTGAGCGCATGGCGGTTTTTTGCACGTACGGGCGTCCAGGGCCACAATTTGATCATTACATCGACTACCAATCGAGGCGGGCGGATGTGATTAACCACCGTAAGTACTGTGGGAACACTGGGAGCCTGGATTCGCTGGCTAAGCTTCGAGGCGTAGCGCTGCGCAAGCCAGGCAGCGACTATGGCGCTAATTTGACTCAAAGAGCCGACTTGTTGAAGCACTCCGTTTCGATTGATTGACTGAATCTGGGCTCGAAATATAGTTTGGCCAGCGTCCACTCAACTTGGCCATGCTACGGGCTCGCAAGAGTTTCCCTTTCTCGCGTGCGTGTTGTCGCTGGTGCGCGCTTTGCTATCTATGATGTTATTGGTTGCCATGCATAATCACCTGGCTGATTCTCTAGGCCATTCTTCCAACCTGAGATAAGTATGATATTTGAAGACGCGACGATTCTTGTTACCGGTGGCACTGGCTCATTCGGGCACGCCTTCATACCGATGACATTGGCCAGTCATCGGCCAAAGAAAATCATCGTCTATTCACGTGACGAAATGAAACAGTGGGAAATGGCCAAGCTCTTTGAGAAGAATGACCGAATAAGGTTCTTTATAGGTGATGTACGCGACAAAGATCGTCTCTACAGGGCACTCGATGGAGTTGACATTGTGGTCCACGCAGCTGCCACAAAGATTGTACCGACAGCGGAATACAACCCGTTCGAATGTGTAAAGACTAATGTCATTGGCGCCATGAATCTTATTGATGCGTGCATTGACAAGAAGGTTAGACGAGTAGTGGCATTATCGACCGATAAAGCCAGTAGTCCGGTGAATCTGTATGGCGCTACGAAACTTGCCTCTGACAAGCTATTCGTCGCCGGAAATTCCTACGCAGGCGCTCAGGATACGCGATTCTCCGTTGTGCGATATGGCAATGTAATGGGCTCGAGAGGGTCAGTGTTACCTTTCTTCTTGTCGATTCGCGACCGCGGTGTTTTGCCGATAACGGATGAGCGCATGACCCGCTTTATGATTACCTTGGAACAGGCGGTGCAGCTCGTTTGGCATGCTATGGAGGATATGCAGGGTGGCGAGATTTACGTAAAGAAAATCCCTTCGATGAAGGTTACGGAAATCGCGCGATCGGTGGTTCCCGATGCGCGACTCGACTTCGTTGGTATTAGGCCCGGGGAGAAACTTCACGAGCAAATGATTGGCTCTGAGGATGCCCCGCATTGCTTTGAGTACAAGGATTACTACAAAATTCTGCCGGCAATTCACCGCTGGAGTAGCGATCCCTACCGGATTAAGGACGGCAAGAAGGTTCAAGACGGCTTCGTATATGCCAGTGACACGAACACCGAATGGATGACGACAGCTGAGTTGCAAGCATGGGTGCGCGCCAATGAGAAGAAGATTGGCTCAATCTGAACTACACTTTGTGGGCAACATTTCTGCTATTGCGTTGTCCGTGCACTCATGAATAGGGGCGCTGACTTAAGCGAGCGCGTCAGTCGCATTTGCATCGGCACGGCCCAGTTTGGCATGAGTTACGGAATAACCAATCGGCATGGGCAGGTGGGGCCGGCGGCTGTATCGTCAATACTCGCGAGGGCGGCTGGTGTCGGGATCGACACACTGGATACCGCAGCAGCCTATGGTGATTGCGAGGCGGTGCTGGGGCGGGTGGGTGTCGCTGGATGGCGCGTGGTCTCAAAGGTGCCACCGCTGCCCGAATCCGCCGTGGATCCTGCAGTCTGGGTGCTCGAGTCAGTTGAACGCTCGCTGGCGCGCCTGGATATTCCATGTCTCTATGGGGTTTTGCTCCACCAATGCTCAGACTTGCTCGGCAGTCACGGAGATGTCATTTACGACGCGCTCGTCGAGGCGCGTCGTAGAGGTTGGTGCCGTAAGATTGGCGTTTCGGTCTATGGTCCCAGCGACATCGCAGCTGTACTGCAAAGATTTCAAATTGATATCGTGCAGTCGCCCTTTAGCGTGGCAGATCGCAGGCTGGCGAGGTCCGGTTGGCTGGGCCGCCTCCATAACGCTGGTATTGAAACCCACGTGCGCTCCATTTACTTGCAGGGCCTATTATTGGCACCCAAGGCGGAGCGACCGACCGGGTTTTCGCGCTGGCAGCAACTTTGGGATTCGTGGGACCAGTGGTTGCAACGGGAGAATGTCGCGCCGATAACAGCCTGCGTGGGATTTGTCATGGCGTACCCGGAAGTCGGTCGGATCGTCGTAGGCGTTGAGAGCCTCGAGCAACTAGATGAAACTCTCGCTGCGTGCAATGCGAGCTTTGAGCGGATTCCGGACTGGATAAGTTCTGAGGACCCGGATCTGGTCGAGCCCTCAAGGTGGAAGAAGTGACTAACGTTCTTGGAATTATTCAGGCGCGGCTTGGATCGACCCGGCTACCAGGTAAAGTGCTGTCAGATATCGCGGGCAGACCGATGCTGGCTCGAATTCTGGAGCGCGTGGCAGCGGCGCGCACGGTCAACGAGATAGTCGTGGCGACTACCGACCTTGATGAGGACGTGGGGCTCTGTCAGTTCGTGCTGAACTCAACTAAGTGGCCAGTATTTCGGGGCGCTGCCTTAGACGTTTTGGATAGATTCTACAGGTGCGCACAACTTCATAAGGGTGACATCATTGTACGGATTACCGCCGACGACCCCCTAAAAGATGCGGGGATAATCGATCACGCGGTGAATCTCCTGCTGGCTAATCCAGAGCTAGACTACTGTTCCAATACCTTGGAACCGACGTTTCCGGAGGGTCTGGACATCGAGGTGTTCCGATTCGCAGCGCTGGAACGAGCTCACGCCAAGGCGACGCTGCCTTCCGAGCGCGAACACGTCACGCCCTATATTTATAAAAATCCAGAGATTTTCCGCGTAATGAATTTCACATATAAGGAAAATTTGAGCAGTTGGCGCTGGACGGTTGACGAGCAGGTTGATCTTGATTTCATGAATATCATATTTGCTCAATATAGCCAACAGCCGCTCGTTCCGTTTGAAAGTGTTGTACGTTGGCTCGAGGCGCATCCAGAGGTTAGAGAAATGAATTCGTCCATTGTGCGGAATGCGGGTTATATAAAGTCATTGGCTGCAGAAGGAAGCAATTTGCCATGAGTCTGCCTCAAAAGCGTCGGGTATATGGAAATGAACTGAAGTACTTGCAGGAGGTGCTGGAATCGGACTTCAGAAGTTCGCTGGGCTCGACAATGATGAGCCGCTTTGAGCAGTCGTTTGCAAGAAAATTTGGCGTCGAATACGCCATATCCTTTGTCAACGGCACCGCAACGATGCATGCCGCGCTTGAGGCCAAGGGCGTGGGGCCAGGTGACGAAGTCATTGTGCCTCCTCTGACGATGTCAGCGACTACATTCGCGGTTTTACAGGCTAATGCAACGCCAATATTCGCAGATGTTGAAGAGGACACGTTTCAAATATCCGCCAAGTCCATCGCGGAGAGGATCACGCCAAGAACCCGAGCCATCATCACGGTAGCTCTATATGGTCTGAGCCCGGATATGGACGCCATCAATGATATTGCGAAAACGCATAAGCTTTTTGTCGTCGAAGACAATGCCGAGTGCTTTCTCGGGCGCTACAAGGGTCGTCTCGTGGGTACGCTGGGCGACTGCGCCAGTTTCAGCTTTCAAAGCTCCAAACACGTGACCAGCGGCGAAGGAGGGGTGCTCATTACACAGGACCTGCAGTTGGCTGAGAACGTTCGCCGCGTTCAGTCGCTCGGCTATGCCGGGGTTGGCGCCAAGAAGGGCAAGATTACCAAGAAGGACATTCAGGATCCCAATTACTCGCGCCACGTCGTCATGGGATGGAACTATCGGATGGCGGAGCTGTGCGCGGCGGTGGCGCTGGCCCAGGTGGAGAATCTCGACGCGCTGGTGGCATGTCGAGTAGATGCGTCCCGGCTCTTCACTGAAGTGGCGCGAGAGGTGGATTGGCTTGTTCCGCAGCACGTTGGTGCAGATTACGAGCATTCCTACTGGACCTGGGTTGCGCTGCTGAAGCGTCCGGATATCTCTTGGCATGCGTTCCGCGATCGTTTTACAGAGTTTGGCGGCGACGGAATTTATGCGGCCTGGAAGCTAACCTATCTCGAACCTATGTTTGAGAGAATGCAGCTGTTGGGGAGGGAAAAATTCATCAGCGCGGGTAACCGTGCTGCCTATGTACCTGGACTTTGTCCCATCGCCGAGCGCATCCAGCCCAGACTACTGCAATTTAAGACTAATTATTGGAACTTTGATGAGGCTGCAAGGCAGGCAGAGATCCTAAGAAGGACGATCCGGAGCTTCTGACTCTTGGCCCGAATCCTCATCGCGGGCGGCACAGGCTTGCTCGGGTCCACGGTTGGTCCGTACCTTGCTGGACAGCGACACGACGTATTTATCCACGGCCGCCGAGTTGCTGGCGCCTTGAGAGCGGACCTGTCTGAGCCTGACGCCGCGCGATGGCTGTTGGATGACGTAAAGCCCGATGTCGTGATCAACTTGGTTGCACTAACTGATGTTGATGCCTGTGAAATGCAGCCATCTGAGGCCAAACGGATAAACGTGGATGTTGTGAGGAATATCGCTGATTGGATAAGCGGGGGCAATGGTCCTTATCACCTTATACAGATATCAACTGACCAAGTTTATAGCGGAGAAGGGCCGCATAGCGAGGATTCTGCCAATCCGATAAACGAATACGCGCGCTCGAAGCTGGAGGCGGAAGCTGTCGCTAGCCAGGTGCCAAGTACGATTGTTCGCACGAACTTCTTTGGACGAAGCCGATGCAGCGGGCGCGCGAGCCTGAGCGATTGGCTGGTGCAGTCCCTGAGCGAAGGGAAGTCCATCTCGGTATTTGAGGACGTCTTGTTTGGGCCGCTGTCAATGAATGCGCTGGCCGTCATGATCGGCATGCTGGTTGATGCGCGGCCGTCTGGGGTGTTGAACCTCGGATCTCGCGAGGGCCTATCGAAAGCGGCGTTCGCATTTGCGCTTGCTGCAACGCTCAATCTTCCGACCAAGACTATGAGCGAGGGGCTATTTGAAGGCGGGCGATTTGCGGCGCAGAGGCCGAAGGACATGCGAATGAACTGCTCTAAGTTTGAGGCTGCCCTTGGGGTTAAGTTGCCCACGCTTCTTCAGGAGATTGCAACAATGAGGCAGGAGTATTCATGAACCCGGACAAGGAACTCATCATCGGCTCTAAAGTCGTTGGACGAGATCACCCGACCTATTTCATTGCCGACATCGCCGCAAACCACGATGGTGATCTGGAGCGCGCAAAGGATTTGATTTTTAAAGCTGCGGAGGCTGGTGCCGACGCGGCCAAGTTCCAGCACTTCAAGGCTGAGACCATAGTGAGTGACGAAGGTTTCAAGGCACTGGGCGGGGCGCAGTCGCATCAGGCCACGTGGAAAAAATCGGTTTTTGAGGTTTATAAAGACGCGTCCGTCAATCCAACTTGGACGCCGATACTGAAGGAGACCTGCGACAAAGCTGGAATAACGTTTTTCACGAGTCCGTACTCGTTTGAACTAGTTGATGAGGTTGATCCCTATGTGCCGGCCTACAAGATCGGCTCCGGCGATATTACGTGGATTGATCTGATCGAGCATGTGGCTGGAAAGGGCAAGCCGCTTATCTTGGCTACCGGCGCCGCCACAATGGATGATGTGAGCCGCGCAATAAAGGTTGCATTGGCGATCAGCGGCAAGTTTGCGCTGCTCCAATGCAATACAAACTACACCGCGAGTCTGGAGAATTTCCGTTACATCCACTTGAATGTATTGCGCAGCTACCGCGAAATCCACCCGGATCTGATTCTCGGTTTGAGCGATCATACGCCCGGTCATGCAACCGTCCTGGGCGCGATAACGCTTGGCGCTCGCATTATTGAGAAGCACTTTACGGATGATACGCGCAGAACTGGCCCGGATCATGGGTTCTCCATGGATCCAAGAGCATGGCGCGAAATGGTGAGCCGTACTCGGGAGTTGGAAAACAGTCTTGGGACCGGCGTGAAGAAAATTGAACCTAATGAAAGGGAAACTGCTGTATTACAAAGGCGGGCGATCCGGTTGAAGAAGGACCTTTCGGCGGGAACTCGATTAACCCCGGATGTGTTAACTGCGCTGCGACCGTGCCCTGAATTTGCGTTACCTCCTTACAGAATGAAGGAAGTACTCGGTTTGACGCTCAGGCGCGCAATGAAGGTTGGGGACTGTGTCCAATGGAAAGACCTAGAGTAGGCATAGTTATACCCGCCCTCAATGAATCTCAAAGCATCGGGCAGGTCGTCCAACAGGCCGGGGCATATGGTTTGGCGATTGTCGTGGATGACGGATCCGTCGATGCCACCGGAGCAATTGCACGTTCCGCCGGGGCTGAAGTTGTGGAACATGAGGAGAATCTGGGTTACGACGAGGCCTTGAACAGCGGTTGCGCGCGCGCGGCCGAGTTGGGCTGTGCCTATATCATTACGATGGATGCTGACGGACAGCACAATCCGACACTGCTTAAGCAATATATCCACGCCCTCGTTGGGGGGGCGGACGTGGTGGCAGGAGTGAGAGACCGTACGCAGCGATTTTCTGAATGGCTTTTTTCGCGGATCGCCCGAGCTCGATGGGCTATTAAGGATCCGCTATGCGGAATGAAGGGGTATACGATCGAGCTTTACCAACAAGTCGGGCATTTTGACTCGTATCAGTCGATTGGCACGGAGCTCATTCTCTTTGCGGCGCGGCGCGGCATGCGAATCGTTCAGGTTCCGGTAATGACCCGCCCGCGGACGGGCGCGCCCCGCTTTGGACGTGTGCTTTCGGCCAACTGGCGGATATTCAGGGCGATGTGCGTTGGGATGGCACGAAATTGAAGATGTTTGCTTCGGGGAAGCGTGCCTCCGAAATAGTTTCGCTGGAATTCGTTGGCGATTCGTTAGCATGGGAATTGCGCTTTGAAAGGGGCTACGGGCTGCAGGGGCGCAGGCAAAACTGGCATCGGTCGGGTGTCCAAAGGCGGTTGAAGGGGCTGGCGCATCGGAGTTGCAGTGCAGTCGAACTAACCTGCTCGAACGACCGTGTTTGAACTAGGAAAATGGATTACCGGACTGCATTCGCGGAAGGTGGTGGTTGGTACTGTCGCCTATGGTGCGTTGGAGATTCTTTCGCGCGCGGTTCAGTCCGGCGCAATCTTGCTGCTGGCGCACCGGTTTTCCAAGACACAATTCGGAGACTTTTACACCAGCTTTGCCGTTTACCAGTTTGTGGCGGCCATCACGGTCGGCGGATTGACTGAGCTGCTGATCAATGGGCTTGCTGCGACAAATCCGGTCGACTTGACCGTGAGGTCCGCACTTTTGCCTCGTGTGCTCAGGGCATTTCTGGGTCGAGCATATATCGCGTGCCTGGTCATTGCCGTATTTGGTGCGCTCTTTAAGGGGCGCGACGGCCATCACTTGGACTACAAGGTTCTGTTGGAGGCCACAATTGCCGGCCTCGGCTATGGCTTTGTGACGCTGATATCCTCTTATCTAAATTGCGCTGGATCGGATCGGCAGGCAATCCTGCTGCGCTCAGCCTACCTGATCGGCAGCTATGGTTTGGCTGTTGCCTTAGTCATTGCAGGGCGGGATCTGGATACTTTCTTTCTGGGATTCTGTGTCGTTGGCCTGGTATTGATCGGGACGCTGGGTGCGAGTCGGCCGGGTCTCGCAAGAGGCCTGTTTCATTCAGACGGCGTCAAGCGCGTCGCCTCAGTTACGGCATGGTTCTTGGTTCCGGCGCTGCTAAATTGGTTCTTCTGGTACGGCCTCGTTATCTTCGTTTCTTCCTATTTCGGCGCAGCCAGTGCCGCGGATCTGGCGTTCACTAACAACATATCGGCGGTGCTGTTAATCATCAATACAGCAATCTCGCAGGCGTGGATTTCCAACTACATCCGACACCACCAGGTATCCAAGGAGTCTGCTGAGGTCGTTAACGTGCGTGTCTTTAAGATACAGTCGGCGCTAATGTTGGTGGCGACAATTGTGATGATTGCGGCATACTGCTACTTCAAAAGCATCCACCTGCAGATCATTCAGAAGTACGGGGATCTTGGAATTAAGATATCGGTTGTATTGTTCGCAATTTCCGTGTCTTCGAATTACTTCGGCGCTATTAATATTTTCGCGATTAACCAGAGCGGGCGACGACTCGCTGTGCTTTCTTTGACCGCATATGGTGCCTCGATCTTGCTGCTGTTGGCTGCAGTTCACTTTTTTGGGATATTCGGCGTTTACTTGGGATTGGCGCTGTTGTTCATTTCACGAGGGTTTCTTATTACATTTGATGCGTTAAGGCGTTTTGGTGCCGGATTTTTTGATCTACGTCTAATTGGGGCAAACATTTTGGCTTTCGGGATGGCGGTCTGGGTTTTCGAAATGTGGGTCCAGTAGCGGTGAGAGCTTGCAGAGCCAAGTGTTTAGAGGGTGTGGGTTGCGCTGACGAATCTCCGAGGCTCATGGACTGTGGCCTGGCGAGCATTCGCAAAGGAATTGTGGAAAACTATAAACTCGACACCCAGGATAGGAGTCGGGGAGGCTCTGCCTACGTCGCAGCAATTGCATAGCTTTGACGGTTAAAATGACCGATGGTTACGAAGGTGCTTCCTACATTGGCCCGCAAGGACGTTTCGTTGGTCTGTTCCGGCTCGAGATCGGGCCGTTCAATAGGTAGGTCGGCGCGCCCCCTACGCTGGGAGCAACCAATGCCGGACCACGCACAGATTGACGAGCGCGAAGGTGATGGGCGGCCGGGCGGAGTTCTTAGCGAGAGCCCGGCAGCGCGTCCCGCCGAGTCCCTAGAAGTTCTTGACCACGTGGAACGCATGATCACAGCGCGCCCGGACGGCCGAGTGCCGGTGCATCTGGCCCCACTGGGCCTGATTCCCGTACGCTTCTCGCTCCAGTCGAGGCAACAGTTGATGCAGCTTGCTCACATCGGGCTGCGCTACGTTGGTCGTCAGCAGGCTGTGGGCCCGCCCGTTACGGTCGGTTCCGATGTGCGCCTTCATGCCAAATTGGCAGTCCTTGCCCTTCTTGGTCTGACGCATATCGTTGTCACGCGCTCGGGCCTCGTTTTTCGTCGAGGGCGGCGCCTCAATAACCATCGGATCCATGGTGGTGGCGGACTTACGCAGCGGGTGTCTTTGGTCGAGGAGCCCGCTCAGCAGAGCAGAAAGCTGCACAGTCAGCTTGTACTGCTCCAGAAGACGACGGAAGCGCAGGATCGTCGACTTACCGGGGATCGTGTACTCCATCAGTTCGATGCGGGAAAAGCGGCGCATCGACTCGGAGTCATACCGCGAATCCTCGGAGTCCGGGTCCGAGAGGTGCGGCCAGCATTGCATGAAATAAATGCGCAGCATCCGCTCCAGCGGCATCGGTTGCTTGAGCGTGCCCGCCTAAGGTTAGTACGGCTAGATAGTCGGCTTGATCGGCTCCCAGAGGGTCACGGTATCCCTCTCGCCAAAAAAGGCGCTCGCGGCGCGTCAAATTGCCCACGTGGGCCCAGTCCGCTGGCGCAATGACCCCCTGCTTCATGCTGCGCCTTGCGATCTGAGCGTTAATGCTTGCTGCGCACTCTATCGTTCAATTACGAGCACTTTTGCAGAATTTTGCCAGGAGCCAGACAGAGAACGGTTCCCGTTCGAATTGCTTCCTGAAACCGTCAATCAAAATGAAGCTCTCTCGGGATTTCGTAGCTTCGGGCAATATTGACAGCGTATATTAACTCCGATGAAGTTCTCCGTAATCACTGCAGTACGCAATGGGGCGAGCACCATCCCAGATACCTTGCGGTCGGTCAATGAGCAGACGTGGCCGTTGGTGGAGCATGTGGTCATCGACGCGTGCTCAACTGATGGCACGACGGACATAGCTCGTCACGGGGCCCAACGCGAGCTAAAGCTAATTTCGGAACGCGATGATGGTGTCTACGATGCCTTTAATAAGGGCCTCAGGGAAGCGACCGGCGATGTCATTGCGTTCTTGAACGCCGACGATTTTTACAGAAACGACAAAGTCTTGGAAACGGTCGCTTCGACCTTTGCTGAGCATGACGTTGATTGTGTCTTCGGAAACGTCGATTTCGTAGGTCAACAGGACCTGGAAACCATCGTTCGTCATTATGATTCCGGAGCCTTTGCTCCCTCGAAGCTGCGAATGGGTTTCATGCCGGCGCATCCTGCCACTTTTATTCGTAAGAGCCTCTTTGACAAAATTGGGGGCTTCGACGCCACCTATTCGATCGGCGGGGACTTTGAGTTTGTTGCGCGCGCTTTCGGGCGCTTCGAGGCGTCATACAAATATATTCCCAAGACCTTGACCGTTATGAGAGTAGGGGGGCTGAGCACCCGTGGGATCAGTTCAAAGTGGACCATTACCAAAGAGATAGTTAGGGCCTGCAAAGCCAACGGCATTTCCACAAACTACCTGTGGGCTTTGTCGCGGACTTTTCTGAAGGCGCGTGAAATTCGACTGTAATGCGGGCGACGCGCCAAGGCCACCTTGGCGACTTTGTCTTCATGTCAGCGGCGCGCGTTGAACTTGGACACGCTGAATGTTAGCGGGTAGAACGCGCGGTCTATCACGGGAACGAGGATGCTTGCTCTTTGCGGGCCGGGTCATTCAGTGTGCTGCCATTCTTGAATTCAGGTGTTACTGAAACAGGGCCAGTTCAATTGTAACCGTCCGGCGAAGTCAACTTACGGGAACCGAGTTTAGCGAAGGATGATTGTGTCCATCAACGCGATGGTGGACACATGTACTGATAAACTTATCTAGCAGGCTGCTGAAAAAGGCTGTGTTTTGAAGGCATTGTGCATTTCTGATGTCCGATCGATTCGTGTTCGAAGCGATGCTTCGACAGTGGCATTGCTTCGATCGTCGAATTTTTCTAGCTTTTGCATGTTCAGATCGCCTCGGAGCTTCTTTCGAAGACACCTATCCTGTAGTCGGACACATTCGACTGAGTCTTACCAGGTTGTAGGCCAGACCGGTCAGGCACATCAGCTGCCTGTTGCGTCTGACGCCTCGCAGTTTGGTCTTTCGCAGACCGCCTACGGTCTTGCCCCAGCCAAAGAACTGCTCGATGCGCTTGCGCACGATCTGACTCGCCCGATAGCCGGGCGACTCCAGCGTGCCTTCGCCCAGACCTGTAGAGAAGTGAGCCGCGTTGATGGCCACATGCGCCGCAATGTCTTGCGCCATCAGGCCATCGACGAAGCGGCTCGTGTGATACCCCTTATCGCCACCAACGCTCTTGGGTCGAATGCGCTTGCGCCGCTGCCGGGCCACCAGCGCCAGCGCGGCTTCGGGCTCTGTCACACCCACCGATGGGGTGAGGCACACATCGCTGATCAGACCGTGACGGTTGTCCATCAGAGCGTGTCCGGCAAAGCACAGCTTGGCTTCCTTGCCCAAAGCCTTACGCAACAGTTTGGCTTCCTGATCCGTGGTGCTCTCGTGCGTGTCATTGCGCCGCTTTTCACCCTTGAAGTTCCGATCTCCACCCGCGTCGGGCCCCGAGCCCCCGCCGTCCTTGGGCCGGAAAGATTTCATCGAAGCCCAGGCCTCGATCAGTGTGCCATCGACACTGAAGTGCTCGTCCGAGAGCAGTTCGAGCTTGCGCGCCTCGCGCACCACCGCATCAAAGAACTTCAGGGCCACATCCTCTCCAGCCAGCCGCTCCCTGTTCTTGCTGAAGGTGGAGGCATCGAAGGACGGCTCCTCAAGGCCCATGTCCAGGAACCAGCGGAACAGGATGTTGTAGTCGAGCGTCTCGCAAAACAGTCGGTCACTGCGCACCGAGTAGAGGGCGATCAGCAGCTGTGCCTTGAGCAGTCGCTCCGGCGGGATCGAAGGACGGCCAATCTGGCTATAAATGCCATCCAGCACCGGGCGAATCTGATTCAGTGCCGAATCGGTGTAGGCTTTGATCGAACGCAGCGGGTGCTTGGCCGGCACGCGCTCCTCGGGAGAAAAGTAGCTGAACATATGGGCTTGAGGATTCACATAACCACGCATTCACTTATCTCTCGTTCAACACACCCATCATTAGGCAGCTCTGAAATGCACAAGTTCAAGCCTTTTTCAGCAGCCTGCTAGAGTACTTTGTGACTATAAAGCGAAGAATATTTCAGGCAACTTACCCTGTATTTAGCCTGCTAATGAAAATTCCTCTGGTGCGCCGGGTCCTTGAGAACTCCCCACCCTTCCTTTCTCCAATAGTGACACCCTATTACCAGCGATGGTACGGCCAGAAAGTGGCTTACGAATCTAGCGACTATCGTCGTTATCAATCGAATTATTGGAATACGGTGGGCCAGTGGAGATGGGCCAATTCATTTGACTACTCCGATGTAATTGGCACCTTAAGTCGCTATTACTCCGCCGCTGACCGAACACTCGTTGAACTTGGTTGCGGAAAGGGATCAATGCTGGCCGCCATTCATCGCAGCTATCCGACACTGCAACTGACGGGCGTCGACGCCGCAGAGCGGATGTGCACAGTAGCCAGAAGAAACGCACCCGAGGCGACGATTATCAACGAGCCCTATGGTAAGACACTACGTCTGCAGCCCGCCGATATTGTAGTCGCGCGCTCAACTCTGACTTACGTAGACGAGAATGATATTTCCGATGTGCTCGCCTGGATTGCCTCTGTTACAAAGCGCTTGCTATTGATTTCAGACATCTCCGCGATCAATGATGAGAAACTGATTCGCGAGGGTCTATTGAAAATTGAACGGCTAAGCGGATCAGTTTACAAACGACTCCACGACCATAGTCATATTCGTGACTACAGCCAGTATCCCGCGCTGGGAGGCCTCAAATTTGTGGATACCCTTTTAGAGAATGCGCACGGCCACGGTAACCGCCAATGGATCTTCCTGGCGCGTTCTTAGTACGCAACCAAAAACGCGTCTATATAGACGCAGCAACTTGTGCGGGTCCACGGAGAACCGTCGCGCACCGCCTCAAGGAATCAATTGACCGTAGCCGTCCGCCGATCTCTCATCTTGATTCTCTCCGGAACGGATGAGCTCAGAGGTGGCTTCGGATTTTCGGACAGGGGTGTAAGTGGATTTCTGCCGGGGCACTATAGCAACCGGAGGGCAGAGAACCATGAGGAAACCAAGACGAAACCACTCGGCGGCATTCAAGGCACGAGTGGCCCTGGAGGCGATTCGGGGTGAGAAGACAGTGGCGCAGATAGCGGCCCACCACGAGGTCCACGCGACCCAGGTGACGGCCTGGAAGACGGAGCTGCTGGAGAACGCTGTGGCGATCTTTGGCGGGGACGTGCTGGCTGCGGATGGCAAGGAGCGGATCCGGGAGCTGCAGACGAAGATCGGGCAGCTGACGATGGAGAATGATTTTTCATATGGTCCTTTTCTTGTCAAGCCTTCCACAAACAATCCTCATGCATGGCGCACGATCCGGATCTTCTGACGAATAGGCAACGCGGCGACTAAGGCTATTTATCGACGATGGATCAAGCTCATATTCGCGCGTTGGTTAGCGGCATTTCATATTTCGGCACGGGGCTGCCTCTCTCTTAGATCGGAGATCACCGCTAATTTCCCGATGCTCACAAAAAAATCCCGAGGATTCCCCTCAATCGCGCCTGTCGCCGCGTTGCCTATTTGCCAGGCCTATTGGCGCCCCACCTCCTATCCTGCACCACCGACGGAAATCCGCCGCCCGATGTCCCAAATAAATCCGCACAGTTCTCGGGCAACGGCAGCAGTGACTTTATTGTGATGTACGCCGCGAGCGCGTAGGCGACGAAAACGCGCACACAGGCGCACTTGCGCCTTCCAGGCAAGCGTCACGATATCTTGCGGCTGCCCCTCGAGTCGCGGCTGCAATGACTCGCCTACGCGCGGGGCGAACCTATAATTCCACGCGGCCTCGATCAAAATCCGCCGTACGTGCGTATTGCCGGTCCTGGTGAGTTTGCCGCGGTGCTGCGTCGGGCCGCTGGAGTGTTCGCTCGGCACCAACCCCAAGTAGCCCATTAAATCCCGCGGATGCGGGAAGCGCCGAAGATCACCGAGTTGGGCCACTATAATTGTGGCAGACAAGAAGTCTATGGCACGAAGTGTCATGAGGGCTTTAATTACTGGCAAAGAGCGCCAGGATTGAACCTCGGCGCGCACTGCCGCCTCCAAACGCTCGACACATTCTGTGCGAAAATGAACGGCTAGCCTATACTCCGTGAAAGCAATATGATGCGCCGGTCTTCAAACTTGAGTTTTGACAAAAATAGCTGGTGCGCTGGTCCCCGGCGTCTGCCCGTGTATGAGCGTCCCTGGCGAAGCAAAAATGAGCGCAAGCGCAGACGAGCTCGCTGTCGATCGCGGATCGCATCCTCGCGCGTGCGGACCAAGTCCCGGATCGCTTCGTCTTTGGGCTCCGGTACAACAATCGGCGTTAAATCGCCCGAGCGATGGAGCCGCGCTAGCAAAAGCGCGTCCCGACGGTCAGTCTTTATGCGATCTGCCGGTCGGCGTGGCGTCCGCGACGGAGCAATCACCTCAGTGGCATATCCGCGCTCCCGTAATGATCAAACCAGCCCGTATCCACAGGGACCGGCTTCGTGGCAGACGCTCAGCTCGCCCGGCTTACCCAGCTTTGCAAGCGCCTTGGTGAGAGAAATGACGCTGTAACCTGTGGTTCGCAGAAATCTCGGCGGCTCGCCGTCCGCTCCTGCGTAGGCGATTGCGATGGAGTCTTTGTGTACGTCCAGTCCGACAAACGTCTTAAAATCAGTTCGCATGATGGTACCTCCCTGATAGGTCTCTCGACGATATCAGGCAGGGCCATAGTGTCTTAGAAGGCGCGCTCGGGAAATTCCCCGGCCTGAGCGGCAAGCGATGATTGAGCGGGACTGTGAGGTCACGGTGAAGCGCCAGGCACAGTTGCTGGATCTGAGCCGCTCGAGTGTGTACTACGTTGCTCGGGGCTCGCCGGAGCAGGATCTGAAGCTGATGAGGATTCTGGACGAGCTGCATCTGAAGTGGCCGTTCTACAGGTCACGTAAGCTGACCAGAGAGCTGCAGAACCATGGGCACGAGGTCGGCCGCAGACATGTGAGGACGCTGATGCGGCGCATGGGCATGGAAACCATTTACCGCAAACCGCGCACGAGCATCCCCGCGCCATTATCTGCGGTCTACCCCTACCTGCTCACGGGGCTGAAGATCGAGCGGCCTAATCACGTCTGGGCGGCCGACCTGACGTACCTGCCGATGGCACATGGGTTCCAGTATCTGGTGGCCATCATCGATGTGGGCAGCCGCAAGACGCTGTCCTGGAGGGTGTCGAACA
>Ga0182030_10012399_pt1 | contig 17064 bp, 16 predicted proteins | sample 812S3MmetaG_FD_121299 | JGI IMG/M metagenome (GOLD analysis project Ga0182030, IMG submission 121299) | Permafrost microbial communities from Stordalen Mire, Sweden - 812S3M metaG (Illumina Assembly) | ecosystem: Environmental > Terrestrial > Soil > Wetlands > Permafrost | place: Sweden...
ACTGCTGCGCGGCCTCGATGACGGCGAGGGCGTGGTGCTCAGCGAGATCATCCACGAGTATCTGGCGCAGGCGGAAGTCGGGCGCGGCGAGCTGGCCCGCACCGTCGAGGCGGGCGACAGCCGGGCTCTCGAGCGGGCCGCCCACTCCCTGCGCGGGGCCAGCGCCAACATCGGGGCCACCGCGCTGGCCGACGTCTGCGCCGAAATGGAGTTGCAGGGCCGGCTCGAGCGGCTCGACGCCACCAGGCCGTTGGTGGAGCGGTTCGATTCGGAGTACGGGCGTGTGCGCGATGCCCTCGACCACCTTTTGGCCGGGGCCCGCTGACATGCGCATCCTCGTGGCCGACGACGACGCCACCAGTCGCCTGGTGCTCAAGGCGATCGCCACCAAGCTCGGCCATCAGTGCGAGATCGTGGGGGACGGCACGCGGGCGTGGGAGCTGCTGGCCTCCGAGCGCTTCGACGTCTTGCTCACCGACTGGATGATGCCGGGCGTCGAGGGCCCGGAGCTGTGCCGGCGCATCCGCGAGGAACTGGGCGACCGGTACATCTACATCGTGTTGATCACCACGCTCGGCGACAGCGAGCAGGTTCTCGAAGGCATGAATGCCGGCGCCGACGACTACCTGAGCAAACCGGTGGACCCGTTCGCGGTGCAGACCCGCCTGGTGGCGGCCGATCGCGTGACCGCCCTGCACCGTCAGGTGGTCGACATCCAGGCGCAATTGGAGAGGGCGAACGTGGACGCGACCCGGCGGTCGCTCACCGACCCGTTGACCGAGCTCGGGAACCGTCGCCGCATGGAGGAGGACCTGGCGAGCGCCGAGGCCCGGGCGCTCCGGGTCGATCGCAGCTACGGCGTCGCGTTGTTCGACCTCGACCATTTCAAGCTCTACAACGACCACTACGGCCACCTGGCCGGCGACGAGCTGCTGCGCCAGATCGCGCAGTGCTTCGACAAGTCGGTGCGGGCGGGCGAGAGCGTCTACCGCTACGGGGGCGAGGAGTTCCTCCTGCTGCTGCCCGAATGCAGCATCGAGGGCGCGCTGGTGGCGGCCGAGCGGCTCCGGCAGGCCGTGGCCGCCGCCGCGCTGCCCCATGCCTCGCGCCCGACGAAGCCCAACGTGGTGACCCTCAGTGGCGGGGTCGCCTGCTCGACGCCCGGCATCCCCTCGTCGGTCACCGATCTGCTCCACCAGGCCGATCAGGCTCTTTTCGCCGCCAAGTCGGCCGGGCGCAACCGGGTCGTGGCGGCCCCCACGCGCGTGCTCGCGCTGGGCGAGGTCGACGGCCGGTTCGACGACGTGCGGGAGGCCTGAGATGCGCGTCCTCATCGCCGACGACGACGTCACCAGCCGGCTCGAACTGCTCGCCATCGCCTCCAAGTCAGGCCATCAGTGCCAGGTGGCCACCGACGGGTCGCGCGCCTGGGAGATCTTGGTCGCCGAGGAGATCGACGTCCTGCTCACCGACTGGATGATGCCGGGGATCGAGGGTCCCGAGCTGTGCCGACGGGTCCGCAGTGAGCTCGGCGATGACCGCTACACCTACATCGTCATGATCACGGTGCTGGGACAACAGGACAAGGTCCTCGACGGGATGCAGGCGGGCGCCGACGACTACCTGATCAAGCCGATCGACCCCTTCGCCCTGCGCACCCGCCTGGTGGCGGCCGAGCGGGTGACCGCGTTGCAGCGTCAGCTCGTGGAGAGCCAGAAGCAGCTCAAAGGGGTCAACCGCGAGCTGCTCAGCCTCTCGCTGACCGACACCCTGACCGGTCTCGGCAACCGGCGCCGGATGGAGGAGGACCTGACGCGGACCCACGCCCGGGCCATCCGGGTCGGTCGCTCCTACGCCATGATGCTGTTGGACATCGACCACTTCAAGCTCTACAACGACCACTACGGCCATCAGGCCGGCGACCAGGCCCTGCGCCAGCTGGCGCTGTGCCTGGGCGAGTCGGTGCGCGAGGACGAGAGCATCTACCGCTACGGCGGCGAGGAGTTCTTGGTGCTCATGCCCGACTGCAGCGAGGAGGACGCCGCCCAGGCCGGTGAGCGGATCCGCCACGCCGTGACCGAGTGCGCCATGCCCCACGCCTTCCGGCCGACGACGCCTGCGGTGGTCACGCTCAGCGGCGGCGTGTCGTGCTGGGCGCCCGGATCGAACCACTCGGTGCCCGATCTCTTACACCGGGCCGACAAGGCGCTCTTCGAGGCCAAGGAGGCCGGGCGCGATCGCGTGCACGTGGCCGGCCCCGAGTGTGAGGTCGACTTTGCGGGGATGTGGGGCGCCTCGCTGTCGTAAGGGTGGGACGGACCGTCCGGTACGATCAGCTTTCTGCAGTTCACGGCAGCGGTCACCCACGAAGATTCCTGGTATGTCGCACGGTGCCTCGACGTCGAGGTGACGAGCCAGGATGAGACGGTGGAGGCGGCTCTCGCGAACCTCAAGGAGGCTCTCGAGCTCTACTTCGAGGACGAGGCTCTGCCCGAAGAGCTGGAACCACCGATCATCGCGACACTGCGCCTGTCTGCGTGAGCCCTGCGCTCCCGATCGTCTCCGGAGCAGAGGTCATTCGGGTGGAAACCATCCCGGGAAGTTGACGGTCGTTCAGACGGCGACGACTTCGATCAGTCCCTCGAGACTCTGGAAGTCGTCCGGGTTGCGCGTATAGATCGGAAGTCCTGCGGCACAGGCTGTTGCCGCAATGAGGAGATCCAATGCCCGAGTGCCGCGCGCCTTGCGTCCCCTCGCGACTTCGGCCGCGTAGATTCGGCCGTACGCGCGCGCCGCCTCTCCATCGAAGGGGAGAGGGTCGAACGCCGCTTCCGCCCGCTGTAAGCGGTCCTGTCGACGCGCCCGCTCGTCGGCGTCGTCCGTCGCGTGGGGCCCGGCGGCGAGCTCTGCCATGGTGATGGCGCTGACGGCCAGCTCCGTGGGGAGCTGGGCGGCCTCAAGCCTTTCGAGGTCAATGACCACCGAGGTGTCGATGACTCCCCGCTGGGGGCGCGGAGCATCAGGCACGAGGGTTGGGGTCCTGGGATGCGACGCTGTCGAGGTCGCGGCGAAGGCGGGCGAGGTCAATACTGGGAGCGCCCCGGAACATGGCGAGAGCAGCGTCGGCACTGACGAACCGGTGGCGCCGAAGCGGGGTCAGCTCCCCGACGGGCACGCCATGCCGGGTGACGACAAAGCTCTCACCCCGGTCCAAACCTCTCATGATTTCGCCGCTGTCGTTCCTAAGTTGACGTTGGGTGATGTCTCTGGCCATGCCCAGCAGTGTAGCACCATGTGCTACGGATGCCCGATCGGATCCGCAATGCCGTGACCGAACGGGCGACACCCCACGGCTTCCGGCCGACGACGCCTGCGGTGTTGGTGGCCGGCGACGGCGGTCTCTGCGCCGCCGCGGAACGAATCGGCCTCGAGGTGGTTCGCACGGGTGGGGAAGCGGGAAACGGGTCGCGGGTCAGCGGGTGAGATGGACGGTGCCGTAGTCGGCGTGCAAGACCCCGTGGTCGGGTTGGTGCAGTGACGACCATCCCAACAGTGACCCCGGCCGTCCCGGGCGCGGATTCCGTGTGGTCCCCTCTCGATGCCGGTCGCCTCGGGCGAGCATGGTTTTCGGACTCGTACCATTTTTGGTACCAGTCCGAATTGAATCCACGCGACGTGGAGTCGCCCGCCCCACCAGCTGGATCGCCCCGGGAATGGTCGCCGTCCGGGCAATGTTGCACAAATAGTTGAGTAGTCAACTATCTCAGAGGATCGACAGGAAAGTGGTGCGCGGTGGGCAAGGACAAGGTGGTTGAGCTGGGGCTCGATACGTTCGGCGACGTCACCGAGACGCGGGATGGTGAGTTGGTGTCACAGGCCCAGGCCATCCGTGACGTGATCGCCGAGGGAGTCCTGGCCGACGAGGTAGGGGCCGACTTCTTCGGGGTCGGCGAGCATCACCGGGCCGACTTCGCCGTCTCCAGCCCGGAAATGGTGCTGGCTTCCATCGCCTCTTCGACCGAGCGGATCAAGTTGGGGTCGGCGGTGACCGTGCTGAGCTCGGACGACCCGGTGCGGGTCTATCAACGTTTTGCCACCCTCGACGCGGCGTCGAACGGCCGGGCCGAGGTGATCCTGGGGAGGGGTAGTTTCACCGAGTCGTTCCCCTTGTTCGGGTTCGACCTCGCCCTCTACGACGAGCTGTTCGAGGAGAAGCTCGAGCTCTTCGTCGAGCTCATGAGGGAGCAGGAGGTGACCTGGTCCGGTTCCACGAGGGCATCCCTTTCGGGCCAGCGGGTCTTCCCGACCACCGAGTCGGGTTCGCTCAAGGCCTGGGTCGGTGTCGGTGGCGGCCCGGAGTCCGTGGTGAGGGCTGCCAACTACGGACTTCCCCTGGTGCTCGCCATCATCGGAGGGGACCCGCGTCGATTCGGTCCGTACATCGACCTGTACCGCCGCGCGCTCGCGGAGTTCGGACACGCGGCACTGCCGATCGCCATTCACTCCCCGGGATACGTCGCCAAGAGCGACGAGCAGGCCCGTGAGGAGTTGTGGCCGTATTACAAGGAGGTCCGGGACCGGATCGGCGCGTCGCGGGGCTGGCCGCCGATGACGAGGGCCCAGTTCGATCAGGAAGCCTCTGCCGGCGGTTCGTTGTACGTCGGGTCGGCCGAGACGGTCGCCGCGAAAATCGCGCGGACCGTGGCCGCACTGGGTGTCGACCGGTTCGACATGAAGTACAGCGCGGGCCGCCTTCCCCATGAGAACCTGATGCGCAACATCGAGCTGTACGGCACCGAGGTCGTGCCCATGGTCCGTGAGATCCTGGCGGAGGAGGACTCGAAGCTCCTCTCCGGCTGACGCCCGGACGGCGCCTCGGGCTATGTCCACCGATACGATCTGGGGGCCGAGGAGGGCGAGTGAACGCACCGGCTTATCCATTCAACGTGTTCTGGAGCGTCGAGGACGATTCGTGGGTGGCCGACGTCCCTGACCTGGCTTACTGCTCGGCACTTGGGGACACCCCACATGAAGCTGTCGTCGAAGTCGAAATCGCAATCAACGCGTGGATTGAAGCGGCAACCTCCAGTGGCTGCGCGGTACCCGAGCCGTCGGCTCGCTTGGCCCAGGCCTGATATCTCGTAGCTCGTTCGACCACATTTCTGGGGCCTGCCCTGCGGCGACTACGCCGTCACGTTCGCCGGCAACCTGGTGGTGACAACACCAAGCGGGCGAGAGTTGAGAACCACCACACCGAGGGGCGGCCGTTCACCAATTTTCCACCCATTCGTGCCCCAAGTCCACCGCGCCGTTACCGGTCGCCCCGTCATCATGACCGAATGGCAGATCTTCTCGTCGTTCTCGGCATCGTCGTATTCGTGGCGCTGATGCTCGGCCTCATCTGGGCGCTGGACCGGGTATGACCGTCGTCCAAGGTCTCTTGCTCGCTCTTTCTGTAGTCATGTTCATCTACCTGGGCGTGGCGATGTTCAAGCCGGAGAAGTTCTGAGGTGGGTTTCACCTGGACCATCGTCGTCCTGATCGTCGTTCTGGCGATCACTTGGCGATTCCTGGGCTCGTACATGGCGGCGGTCTTCGACAACCGGGTCCACTTCTTGGGTTGGGCCGAGCGCCCGGTCTATCGAGCCCTCGGGACCAGCCCTGATCGGGAGCAGACCTGGCAGCGCTATGGCGGTTCGCTGGTCGTCTTCTCCGGAGTGACGTTGGGGCTGACCTATCTTCTGCTGCGCATCCAGGGTTCGCTGCCCCTCAACCCGCAGCACCTGGGCGCGGTGAGCCCTGCGCTGAGCTTCAACACTGCCGTCTCGTTTTTGACCAACACCAACTGGCAGAACTACGGCGGTGAGTCCACCATGTCCTATTTTTCCCAGATGGGCGCGCTCACCGTCCAGCAGTTCGTGAGCGCGGCGGTGGGCATCGCGGTGGCCATCGCCTTGGTGAGGGGCTTCTCGCGCCGCAAGTCAGCGACCATCGGGAACTTCTGGGTCGATATGACCAGGTGCGTACTCTACATCTTGCTCCCCATCGCCTTCGTGGGCGGGATCATCTTCGTGGCTCAGGGTGCGGTGCAGACGCTGGCCGGCACGATCAGCATCAGTGACCATCTCAACGGGGTCACGCAGACCATTCCACGGGGCCCGATCGGCTTCATGGAGGCCATCAAGCAACTCGGTACGAACGGCGGTGGGTTCCTCAACCAGAACGGAGCGACGCCGTTCGAGAATCCGACCGGCGTGACCAATTTCCTTTCGATCTTCTTGATCCTGATCATCCCGTTCTCCCTCACCTACACGTTCGGGAAGATGGTGGGCAGCATCAAACACGGTGCGGCCCTCCTCGCCGCCATGGTGATCATCTTCGGCGTCTGGCTCAGCTTCACCAGCTATGCCGAGCACCAGGGCAATCCGGCGGTGGTGGCAGCTGGAGTCCATCAGACGAATACTGGGAACACGGAGGGCAAGGAAGTCCGCTTCGGCGACACCTCGACCGCACTCTACGGCGTGACATCGACGCAGACCTCGACCGGGTCGGCCGATGCGTCCTACGACTCCTTCACCCCCATCGGCGGGTTCGGGCTCTTGACCGGGATGATGCTCGGGGAAGTCGCTCCCGGGGGGGTGGGCAGTGGCCTCTACACCATTCTGCTCGACGCCATCATCGCCGTCTTTATCGGCGGGTTGATGATCGGGAGAACGCCCGAGTACCTGGGCAAGAAGATCCAGGCCCGAGAGGTGAAACTGGCCGGATTGGGGGTGCTGGTGATGCCGATCATCGTGCTCGTCTTCACCGCGATCGCCGTCTCGGTAGCGGCTGGACGAGCCGGCCCCCTCAACGCCGGGCCACACGGCTTCAGCGAGATCCTCTACGCCCTGACCTCGCAAGCCAACAACAACGGATCTGCGTTCGGGGGGCTCACTGGAAATACACCCTTCTACAACATCGTCGGCGCCATGGACATGCTGCTGGGGCGGTTCGCCATCATGATCCCGGTGCTGGCGTTGGCCGGCACACTGGCGGCCAAGAACGTGGTGCCAGCCAATGCCGGCACATTCCGCACCGATAACCCGATGTTCATCGGCCTGGTCATCGGGGTCATCCTCATTGTCGGCGGCCTGACCTTCTTCCCCGCCGTGTCCCTCGGCCCGATCGTCGAGCAACTGAGCCACGGGAAGTTCTTCTAATGACCACTGCTGACAAAACGCCCACACCGACCGGCGACGTCCGAGGCGACGGCGTCGCCCAAGCCACCGCCCTCCAAGAGCCACACATGGCGCACGGCGTCGCCCAGGCGCGCGGCCTGTTCGACCCGGAGATCCTGCGTCTGGCCGCCGTAGGTGCCTTTACGAAGCTCGACCCACGGGTCCAGGTCAAGAACCCGGTCATGTTCGTCGTCCTCATCGGCTCGATCGTCACCCTCATCGAGTCCATCGCTCACCCAGGCATCTTCAACATCTCCATCACCATCTGGCTGATCCTGACCGTCCTTTTCGCCAACTTCGCCGAGGCCATGGCGGAGGGCCGGGGCAAGGCCCAGGCCGACACCCTTCGCCGCATGCGCTCGGAGACCGAAGCCCGGCGCCTCAACGCCGACGGAACCGAAACTCGGGTGCCGGCAGCGGATTTGGCCAAGGGGGACCTCGTTGTCTGCGAAGTAAATGACATCATTCCGTCGGACGGTGAGATCGTCGAAGGGGTCGCCTCGGTCGACGAATCGGCCATCACAGGAGAGTCTGCGCCCGTGATCCGTGAGTCTGGCGGCGACCGCTCGGCGGTGACCGGCGGGACCAGGGTGCTGTCGGATCGCATCGTGGTGCGGATTACAGCCGAGCGCGGCAAGACCTTTCTTGACCGCATGATCAACCTGGTCGAGGGCGCCAATCGACAAAAGACGCCGAACGAAATCGCCCTGACGATCCTCCTGGCCGTGCTCACCATCGTGTTCTTGCCGGTCGTCGTTACGCTCCAACCTTTTGGCCACTACGCCGGCGGGACGGTGTCGGTCGTGATCTTGGTCGCCCTGCTCGTGTGCCTGATCCCCACCACCATCGGGGCGCTGTTGTCGGCGATCGGGATCGCCGGCATGGATCGCCTGGTGCAGCGCAACGTGCTGGCCATGAGCGGTCGAGCGGTCGAAGCAGCCGGGGACGTCCAGACACTGCTGCTGGACAAGACGGGCACCATCACACTGGGTAATCGGATGGCCTCGCGGTTCGTGCCGGTAGGCGACCACACCGAGGAGCAGCTGGCTAACGCCGCACAGCTGGCATCTCTGGCCGACGAGACACCCGAAGGTCGTTCGATCGTGGTGTTGGCCAAGGAGAAGTTCGATATTCGTGAGCGCGAGCTGACGGGCGAGCATCAGTTCGTGCCCTTCACCGCCACCACCCGGATGTCCGGCCTGGACGTCGACGGGCGCCAGATCCGCAAAGGTGCCGCCGACGCCGTCAGGGACTGGTCGGCCGAGTTGGGAGGCACGGCCCCGGCCGAACTGGCTGGGATTGTCGACGGCATCGCCCGCGGTGGGTCCACACCCCTCGTCGTGGCCGATGGTCCCGAGATCCTCGGGGTCATTGAGCTCAAGGACGTGGTCAAGTCGGGCATCCGGGAGAAGTTCGCAGCGATGCGCGCCATGGGTATCCGTACCATCATGATCACAGGCGACAACCCGCTCACGGCAGCCGCCATCGCCCAGGAGGCCGGCGTCGACGACTTCCTCGCTGAGGCCACCCCCGAGGCCAAGATGGCGCTGATCAAGGCCGAGCAGGAAGGCGGCAAGCTCGTGGCCATGACGGGGGACGGCACCAATGATGCGCCAGCGCTGGCCCAGGCCGACGTGGGCGTCGCCATGAATACCGGGACCATGGCCGCCAAGGAAGCCGGGAACATGGTGGACCTCGACTCCAACCCGACGAAGCTCATCGACGTCGTCGAGATCGGTAAGCAGCTGCTCATCACGCGCGGGTCGCTGACGACGTTCTCGATCGCCAACGACGTGGCGAAATACTTCGCCATCATTCCGGCCCTCTTCATTGCCACTTACCCGCAGCTGGCACCTCTCAACATCATGAGACTGCACAGCCCCCAGAGTGCCGTTCTGTCCGCGGTGATCTTCAACGCACTCGTCATAGTGGCCCTCATCCCGCTGGCCCTGCGCGGGGTGCGATTCCGTCCCTCGTCATCGGCTTCAATCCTGCGCCGCAACGTCTTCATCTTCGGCGTAGGCGGAATTCTCGTGCCGTTCATCTTCATCAAGCTCATCGACCTCATCTTGGTCGCTCTGCACGCCTACTAAATGGAGTCCGTCTGATGCTCGCCCACCTCCGCCGCTCGGTCATCATGGTCCTGATCTGGCTGGTTCTCCTGGGCTTCGTCTACGCCCTCGCCGGGACCGGCGTGGCCCAGCTTCTCTTCAAGCACCAGGCGGACGGCTCCATCACGGCCAATGGATCGACGCTTATCGGCCAGAATTGGTCGGACACGAAGTGCCCCGGCAATCCGCTGGGGAGTTGCGTCTTTCAAGGGCGCCCCGACGACCTCGGACCGTACGCGGATACCAACAAGAAGACCCCGAGTCCGGTTGGACACCCGGGCGACGATCCCCTAGTAGCCAACGGTGCTGCCGGAGGGTCGGGGGCGACCAACCTCGGGCCGCGCTCGGCAGAATTGTTGCAGTACACAAAGATCCTGGTCGCGTACTGGCATGCTCGGGGGGTTGATCCCACGCCCGATCTGGTCACGACCTCTGGGAGTGGGTATGACCCCGACATCACGCCAGCAGATGCCACGGCCGAGATCCCCATGGTCTCGCGGACTACGGGACTCTCGCCGGCCACGCTGAAGAACCTGATCAGACAACAGACCCACGGTGAGGAGCTTGGGTTCCTCGGCAGCCAGTACATCGACGTGCTTCAACTCAACGAGGCCCTGGTCAAGCTGGAAAAATGACCACCGCCATTTCGGCAGTGGTGCCCCGCAGACCCACCATGCTGGTCGGAGAGATCGTGGCAGTCGCCGCGAACGTTCGCCCCTGGGTGCGACTCGACGTAGAGCTGTGTGACGGGACAGGCACCATCACGCTTCGCTTCATGGGCCGGACGGAGATTCCGGGCATAGTGATTGGGTGTCGTCTACGCGTTCATGGGACGCCGTGGGTGGAAGATGGCACCCTCATCATGCTCAATCCGCGGTACGAGTTCGAGGTATAGAGCAACCCGTGAGGATTGTGATGAACGTCGTATTGCTGGATCTCGATCAAGGCTCGCGACGAATCGAGCTGGCCACACTGCGCTACGGAGGATACGGAGTATCAAGTGCGCGTACCGTCGAACAGGTCATCACACATGTGCGGACTCACCGAACCGACGCAATTCTCGTCGACCCTGCTCACCTTGATATCGCACAGTTGGTGGTAGAGCTAAGAGCCCGGACCGAGTTACCGATCATCGTGGTATCGGAGGGCGAGGGCGATGGTGACCTCGTTACTGCACTCGACGCCGGCGCTGAAGATTACATCTCCAAACCATTTCGAGTAGAGGAACTCCTGGCCCGGATGCGAGCTGCGCTGCGCCGGGTACGCAGAATGGAGGATCCGGCGGCCATCGTGACAGACGATTTTACGATCGACATCGCGGCGCGGAGAGTCTTTCACTCCGACGGTTCTGAGATCTATCTCACTGGCGTCGAATTTCGAATGGTCGAGATCCTCCTGCGCCATCCGGGCCACGTCGTCTCGCGTGAGCAGATTCTTGAAGAGATCTGGGGGCCTCGGGGGGTTCGCAGTCCGCACTACCTGCGCGTCTTCGTCAACAGGGTCCGGCAGAAACTTGAACCCGATCCCGCCCACCCTCGTTACTTGCACACGGCCACCGGTCTCGGGCTCGTATTCACACTGGGACACGGTTTACAAGAGTGAGTGCGAAGCGCTTTTGACTCCATCTGAACCTTGAGGTTCTCCCAAACTGGGTAACAGAGGCCTGAGGCGTCGGCCGGGGGCGAACTCGGAGCGTCGAGTTGACGCCCGAAGTGAAAGGAACTTGAAGTGGAGAGTCTCATCCCGTTTGCGCAGGCCTGCGGTGCGGCAGCCATTGTGACCTTGCGGCGGATCCCTTCTACCGGATCGACGCCCGGGCGAGGCACGCAACGTCACCGCAAACTACCTATGGGAAGTTACCGAAGGTGTGCATGCCCTCGGCCTCGTCGAGGAACGCTGCGGGCGGCGATCGGATACCCTCTTGGTGGAGCGTGAAGCCAAACGTGCACTTACCCGGGATCGATGCATCGTCGCCGCGCAATGTGAGACGCAGCCTGATCGGGACAGGTGCAGCCTTGGCCAGCATGGCGCTTCTCACGCTGGCGATGTTGCCGCTGCGGTCCCATCTGAGCATAGCGACGACCGCGCTCATCTTGATTGTGCCGGTCGTCATCGGCGTCGTCTACGGCGGACTGACCGCCGGCGTGTTCAGCGTCGTTGCCGGCTTTTTGGTCTATGACTTCTTCTTCATTCCCCCCTATTGGACCCTCTGGGTCGGGGCATCGCAGAACTGGGTTGCTCTCGGCGTGTACGTCGTGGTCATGTTGCCCGTGGCCGGTGTCGTCGCCACCATGAACGCCACACGGGCCAAGGAGCGCCGACAGAGTCTCGAGCTCCGACAGCTCTTCAGGCTCTCCGATCTCCTGGTCGAAGACCAACCTCTCGACGTGCTCCTGAGGGTCATAGTGACGGCGTTGGCCGAGGTATTCGACTCCAGCCAAGTGGCACTCCTTCTCCCGCAGAACGGCGAACTCCAAGTCGTGGCCAGCGTGGGAGCCCCCCTCAGCGAGACCCAGCGAGCCCGGGTCGTCCCCGGCCCCGGGACGACGACGAGCCTGGCGGGCCAGACGGGGCACGGTGGACTTCTGACCTTGGCCTTGACCGCGGCCGGGCGGCCGGTGGGGCTGTTGGTCTTGTCGGGCGAAGGGGCGTCAACCGATGACCGTGAACCGCTTCTCCTCTTTGCCAACCACGCCGCGCTTGCCCTCGAGCGGGCGCAGCTGCGCGAGGCGGCGCTGCAGGCGAGCTTGACCGAGGCGGGGGCACGCCTGTCCAAGACGCTCGTGGCGGCCGTCTCGCACGACCTCCGGTCTCCTCTGGCCTCCATCAAGGCCGCCTCCTCGACGTTGACAGACCGAGAGCTCAGCCTCACCCCGGAGGCGTACCACAATCTGGCCGGACTGATCGACGTCCAGGCTGATCGGCTGGCCGAACTCGTGCAGAACCTGCTCGATATGAGTCGGATCCAGTCGGGCGTGCTCACGCCGCGCTGCACGATCACTTCGGTGTCAGACCTCATCGACGATGCGGTAAGCGGACTCGCCGCAACCCTGCGCAATCATGTGGTCACCATCGACGTGACGACAGAGTTGCCACCCGTCGACATAGACATGGCGCTCATTGCGCGTGTCCTGGCGAACCTTCTCGAGAACGCTGTTCGCTACGCACCGTCGGGCACGGCAATCACCATTGCGGCGGAGCAGTCGAACGACGACACCATCCGGGTGTCCGTCATGGATCATGGCCCGGGTGTGAGTCCGACACAGCGCGCCGAGGTGTTCGGCTTGCCCGCACGTCGCGATGGCGACGCGGGTGCAGGCCTCGGCCTCGCAATTGCGAGGACGTTCGTCGAAGCCCATGGACAGCAGATATGGGTGGAGGATGCACCTGATGGAGGAGCGAAGTTCTGCTTCACCTTGCCAATAGCGAGTTCGATAGCGGAGGAGCCGAAGGTTGTCACGGATTCTCATCGTTGACGACGACCGCGATCTGCTCAATGCGTGCACGGTCGGTCTAGAGGCCCTCGGCCACGAGGTACACACGGTGGTGAACGGGAGCGAAGGCCTCAGCGCCGTGGCGGTCCACCCGCCGGACGTCATGATTCTCGACCTTGGCTTGCCCGATCTGGACGGAGTAGAGGTGTGTCGGCGGATCAGGAAATGGACTGATCTGCCGATCATCATCCTTTCCGCCGATGGGACCGAGGACCGCAAGGTCGAGGCACTGGACAATGGCGCCGACGATTACATGACGAAACCGTTCGGGATGCGCGAGCTGGACGCCAGGGTCAGAGCGACTCTCCGGCATCGTCGAACTGCAGACGAGCAGTCGACTGAGCTCGATGTCGGACCGCTGCACATCGATCTCGTCCATCACGAGGCGATCTACGGCGGTGGCCGGCTCGACCTCACCCCCAAGGAATTCGAGTTCCTCGCGTACCTCTCGCGTCACGTAGGGAAGGTATGCACCCGCCGGATGATCCTGGAGAACGTATGGGGTCCCGGATATGAAAAAGAACAGCAGTACCTCAAGGTGTACGCATATCGCATCCGGCGAAAACTCGGAGATGAGCGGGGGCGCTTCTTGCAGAGTGACCCGTCCGTCGGCTACCGGCTGGTACCGCCGCCCAGTGATCGATAACGGCGGCGGCCTTGGGGCAGACTCTGTGGCCATGGAGCTGATCATCGCCGGCAACCCTGACCCCGACAGCACGCTGCCCTACCTGGTGCGGGTGCCGATTTCGGGCGGTCTCGTTTTTCGCACCAAAGGCACCTGGCCGCGCACCACGGCCTTGTACTGCCACCCGGTTCCCGCCACCGAATGGCCCGATGCGCCAGAGGTCATCGAGCGGATCCCCTTGCAAGCCTGCAACCGGCGCGGCGCGGCGATCGACATCGTCGCTCAACGGGGCCGCGAGAAGCGCTCCCAAATCGTCTTCACCCGAGCCCGCGGCCGGGACATGGTGTTCTGGCAGTCGCCCCGTACCCGGAAACAGGCTCGTCCCGACGTGCGACTCCCGACAGCCCGGGCTGCCGCGCTCCCCGAAATGGAGATCGTCGTCGATGCCCACGAGCGATACGCCTACCGCTTCCCCGCCCAGCAGGTCCGGACCGTCACCCGGGCCCTGCCCTGTGGTGACTACGGCGTCACGTTGGCCGGCACCCTGGTGGCGTCGGTCGAACGCAAGTCGCTCAGCGACCTCGTCGCCAGCCTCATCAACGGGCGGCTGCGCTTCGCCCTGGCCGAGCTCGCCGCCCTGCCCCGCGCCGCGGTGGTCGTCGAGGACCGCTACTCCCAGGTGTTCGCCCTCGAGCGGGTCCGCCCTTCCGTGATCGCCGACGGCCTGGCGGAGCTCCAGGTCCGCTGGCCGAACGTTCCCATTGTGTTCTGCGAGAACCGCAAGCTGGCTGAGGAGTGGACGTACCGGTACCTGGCCGCGGCCCGGCTCTGGGCCGAGACCGAAGACCTGGCGCTGGCCCGGATGGGGATCGACGACGAGCACCCCACATCCGCGCCGCCGGCGCCCGAGCCGTCCACTGCCGAGGTGCGCGCCTGGGCCCGCAGCACGGGCATCGACGTGACGGATCGCGGCCGGCTACGTCCCGAGATCCTTCAGGCCTGGCGCGACGCCAACCGAGCGCAGGCCAGAGAACTGGCGGACCAACGGGGGTACCAAGAAACACCGTTTTGAGCACAACCCTCCCGGTATTTGAGATATATATCGTTGGCTCGTCGTGTAGACAGTCGCTTTGGCCAAGCATCTGATCGACCTGGACGAGGAGGTGCTGGCCGCGGCCCGGACTGAACTGGGGACGGCCACGATCAGACAGACGGTCAACAAGGCACTCCGACGAGCGACGCAGGATCGGGGGCGCAGGGTCGCCGCCGCGCTCGACATCTTGGCCAACGCGGACCTCGACGACCGAGTCGAGGCGTGGCGCTTAGGTTTCTCGTCGACACCAGTGTGTTGAAGCGGCTCGGCGGTGCTCAGGTCCGCGAGGAACCGCCGAAGAGTGGGACGACCTTGTCGGGGCCCTCGGCGTTTTCGACTCAGTTGAGACGACGGCAGCGCACGTACGCCGAGCACTACAAGTCCAGCGCCTCTTGGCCGAACGCAGCCAGCGGGGAAGGAAGATCCCCGACTTGCTCATCGCGGCCCCGAAATGTGATGGACCCGTGGTCAGGTTTCGTAGTACGATTGATCGGTGGAGGTACTGCCATCTAGTCGCTGAAGACCCGGATCGATACCTCGTCCTCGGCCCCGATCGAGCTGGGCGCTTCCTCGAGTTGATTGTGTTGGATCGGCCAGCGGGTCCCGCAGTGATCCACGCGATGGAGATGCGACAGCAATATCAGGCCTTCCTCAAAGGGGAACGATGATGAGCGCAAAAGACCACGGGAAACTGAAGGACGGCACCTCCATCACCGACGAGATGGTCGAAGCCATGGCTGACGAGGCTGAACGTGGATATGACCTTGATGAGGTGAGAGCCAGTCGCCGGGGCGGTCGACCACGGATGGGTTCAGCAGTTGCATCGGTGGAGTCCGTGCGTCTTGATCCCGAATTGAAGCGTGACCTCTTGCTCCGGGCGTCAGGTGAAGGCGTCAGCCTGTCTGAACTGATCCGCAAGGCGCTGCGTCAATTCGTCGCGGCGTCGTAGGGATTCGTTATCAACCATTCGCTTCCACGCCGGAATCGGCAAACGTTCGCAGACGATGTTGAGTAGGCGGCTACTACGACCTGGTCAATCACACGAATCCGTTGAAAGGCTGATCGTGTAGACAGGTACGAAGGATGGTCCTTGCAACCACTCCAAACCCCGATGAAATTCGATTGGGGTGTTTGGTCATTCGCCTCGACTTCTCAAAACGTGAGCGTCAATCTCACCCAGAAATTCCTGCTGAGCCTCTTCAAATGACTCAAATACGGAATCAGGAGCTTTAAATGACGCGTCTTCGTTGGGGGTATAACGAGTCAACTCCCATCGTTTCAGGTCCCCGCGAGCAACAAACGAGATCATTCCATTGGAAAATGCTGCCTCAATCCACGTGGCTCCCCCTGTCATATTGTCGACTGAGACGGAACCAAGCGATCCGACATGAGTCCGTGCGGCCATCTCAAGGTTACGGATTTCCTCTGAAACGCTCATATCGGACAATCACCCCGCTCCTGGTACAAAGAATGTTGGTGCATCCCCAGAGATTACTTGGATTGATCCATTCGCTGAGAAATTCACGTATCCACCTTGAATTCTGGCCAGCATACTTCCATCGTCAAACGACGTAATGGAATCAGCCTGAGGTGGATACAGCCGCTCAGTAGAAGTGAGGCCTGGGCTGTCCTCGGCGGGTATACCTGCTTCGTCTTCAACATCGTTCATGGTCGAGCTGAGATTGTCGAGAGCCTCGCTCGAAGAGCTGGCCGGTTCGCCCGCATTGAGTCTTTGGAAGACTTGTCCAAGTCTTTCAGCCTTGCTGGGGCAGTTGTGCACCAGAACTGCCGTCGAGCTTTCCGAACCAACGGACACGTAAAAGTCATGATCGTAAGCCACGGTGAGGTCCCACATGTCGCGGATGCCAGACAACTGAATGACATCGGCAACCGCAACTTGGGCGCCGTCATCAGTGCGCAGCGAATCCCCAGGTTGTAGATTCTCGGCAAAGGTCCACGAGCCTGTGGTCAAGTCCCAGTAGGGGTGCATGTCAGTCGTATGGATGGTCGAAATCCCGCTGGGAGACTTGACGATCACATTCATTAGATCATTGTCGTCATGGATATTGGTCGCGGTGACGGTTTCCGATGTGCTCGTTCCGGTCAAGACATCTGTCGCCAGAACCTTGTCGCCGATCTTGATTGAGGAGATTGGAACCAGAGCACCGTTAGCCATTTTGACCAGAGTGGAGGGGGTGAAGCTCTCTGCTGGACACGATGGGGTATTGGCATTTTCGGCCGCCTGATCGGCCTCCTCCGCACTCCCCTCCTCGGCTGCCTCGCTGGCCATCCCGTCGCTCGCCAAGTCCGCGGAGGCGTCCGCCGTGCCTTCAGTGCCGAGGACGTCGGCGTCGATGGCTTCGCCTATTCCCGTCTCGTCAAGTGGGAGCGTGGCAATGACGGTCGCAATCGCAACTGCAGCCTGCTTGTGGGTGGAGACGAAGTGCCCGACCTTGTCTGCCCCGCGCTCCATGCGGTCGATGACGCTGTGCGCCCAGCTCGGGTCGTCCCAGCTCAGCCC
>Ga0182030_10012400_pt1 | contig 17063 bp, 20 predicted proteins | sample 812S3MmetaG_FD_121299 | JGI IMG/M metagenome (GOLD analysis project Ga0182030, IMG submission 121299) | Permafrost microbial communities from Stordalen Mire, Sweden - 812S3M metaG (Illumina Assembly) | ecosystem: Environmental > Terrestrial > Soil > Wetlands > Permafrost | place: Sweden...
GGACATGATGATTCCTTTCAGTGGGGGGTTGATGGAAACGAAAAATCCCCCGGGCGAGAATTGCCTGGGGGACTGAAAGAGACCGCAGTCCCGTTCAAAGACTTATTGCACAAAAGGAAGGGATGTTGCAGCTACGGGCGTTTCAGGAGGTGCGTTGCTGTGAATCCAAACCGAAGCAACTTTTTTTGCGTTCCGTTGCCAGATTTGGAGGCGAAGACGGTGGAGGAAGTGAAGCCGCAATTCGTCGCTGGCTTCGGCAATGTTGACCTGGACATCGAACCCAATGAAGACCGGAAAAAAATGAGCCGCCTGAAGGTGATGACTGCGGTTTGCCGCTTACGCGAATAGAGAATTTTCCACCGAAAAACAATCCGCTTTTATTTTCTCTCCGGTGGAACAATTGCAAACCACTCTTTTGCCGCCGCCGGACGCACCAGTTCGCGGTAATGCTTGAAAATCATTTGCGGACTGTTGCCTGCCTCCAGCGCCACTTGCGCGACATTTTGAATGTCCGCCACGCGGTAGCTGATGAAGGAATGCCGCAGCGCGTTGTGTTTCCACAGAAACGGCTGCCAACCTTCATCCTTGGCCGTTTCTGCGCCAGGCATCACGGTTCCTCGGCTTCGGCGCTGGTTTCGCGTCAGCTTCGCCAGTCGCACCATCGCGGCCTTTTCCGCAGCTTTCAATGCTTCGGTGCTGATATTGTTTAGCTTCACCCACGTCGTGCGACGTTTTTCGTTCACACGGCGCGTCAGTTCTACAAACTGCAAAACCATGTTCGTGTAGCTGCAAATTGCGCTGGACTCACGCCAGTGCGGTTTCAGCCACTTCGTCAAGTTCGGGAGGATCGGAATCACTCGCCGGCTCGCCGTTTTCGCCGTGTCCGCCCTGATCTCAATTATTTCCGCGTTTAGGTTCACATTTGCCCAATTCAGCCGTTGCAACTCGGCGTGCCGGACACCCGCAAACGCGCTGATGGCCAGAAACGACACATGGTCCGGCGAGGCTGCCGTCATCAATTCCTTCATCTCATCTGGCGTGTAGATTTCAATTTCGCCGCCCCCGTCTTTTGCCACCGGCACGGCATCCATTTCATCGTGGTCTTTCGGCAGATACTTCCGCGCAATCCCGAAGTTTAACAGCGCTTGCACTGAATTCCGCAAATTGTTCCGCGTGCGTGGTCCGACTCCTAAATCGCGCAACCAAGCATCCACGTCATTCCCGCGAACGTCACTCAGGCGCCCATGAAAACGATTAGCAAAACGGTTCAGATCATATTGTAGTTGTTTTAGGTAGCGCTGACTCAAATGATCATCATGTTTCACTTTGAGTATTTCGTCCACGACCTCCTTGACCATTTTGGGCACCAGACTTGTGGGATGTCTTTTCAGATAGGAATCCACCGCTTGTGACAGCGACACCGCACCGAGCCGTTTCACCGCGCTGGCGTATTCGGAAGCCGCAAACTCCAGCGGCGCTCCAACCGGTTCCAGCAGAGCCACCGCCCGGGAATAGGCGGCACTTTCGGCATTGGTCAATTTGGCCGCGCCGAGATCGCCATTGGTAAAGGCGATGGCCTTTACTACAGCCTCGTCTTTGGCGGCTTGGAGTGAGGAGAAGACTTGTCGCTTCCGTATTCCCTCCAGCCAATAGGAAAGGGTGTAATAATTTTTGCCACCATGCGGCGTGAGGTAGATTTTAACGGTTGCCGACCCGCGCCCGACCAGCCATTTCGTCTTCTTCGTGTCAGGGGTTGATTCCGTCTTGTTTGCATTTTTCGCGTTCACACCCCAATTGTGTCAGGAAAGTGTCAGTAGATCCAGAAATATCTTAAAAAAACCAATAAAAAATGGTCGGAGCGACAGGATTCGAACCTGTCTCCTGCCCTTGATTCACAGCCACTTGCAATATCCAACGCACAAAGAGACGCACAAGGATTAGTCTCGCTCGGTCCTGATCTGGCACGGGTGGTCACGGCGTGGCCGAAACTTCCTCCGCCGCTTAAAGCCGCCATCCTCGCCATTGCTGGCTCGGTAAATTCTTCATCGGAAATCTCCAGCACGCCAAACGGAGGTGCCTCATGAATCCGTTTCCGTCCAAGCATGAAATCAAAACATCCGGTGCCCGGCCGGATGGCACGTCCGCGCGGAGCGCGGGCGTGCCATCGGCCGTGCCTGGCTTGTCTATGGCACATAACAGGCCGCAAGATAATCAGTGGAAATTTACCGTCAGCCCGGATGGATCGTTATGTGAACTCAAATGCATCACCAGTAAAGTCATTTTGGCGAAACCATCGGCCAAGCGCGGCAAGATAAAAGCCTTCACCCGCGCGAGCCGTGGCCGGCTGCTGAAAGCCATTGGCCGGTTGCAGCAAAAGAAGTTGCCGGTGTTCGTCACGCTGACGTATCCCGATGATTTCCCGGTCACGCCGGCGCGGTGGCATCGGGATTTGGCAGCCTTATGGCGGCGTATTCGGCGGCAATGGCCGGAAGCGGCGGCGATCTGGAAAAAGGAATTCAAGCGCCGCAAGAGCGGCGTGAATGTTGGCAAGGTGGCACCGCATTATCATATGTTGCTGTGGGTGCCGGAATGGGTGGCAAATGATTTTGATGCGTGGATTCGCCATTGGAAATTGCGACTCGCCCGCGTCAGCCTGGCGGACGGCAAAAATCTGCTGACAACAGAACGCTACGAGTTGGGCACGGACATTAAAATTGTAGATCGTGGGCCAAACGTCAAAGTGGTTCGCCGGCAATACACCAGCAAAAAGGGCAGTTTTGAAGTGCTGGAATATTGGGACCATGACGGCATCAATCATTTGACGGATACTGCCGTCCGCGTGGCCCAGGGAATGGCCGGCGTGGTCATTGAGCCGAATGACGCCCTGCAAGCCTGGTTCGCGGTGAATTGGTATGAAATCGTCGGCAGCGGCGAACCTCGGCACCTGGCGGCGGGGACCGGCGTTGAAATCGTCCGTTCCATGCGTGGCATGATGGCGTATGCGTCGAAGTATCTGGCGAAAGTCGAGGACGATCCGGCCCCGGAATATGAAAGCATCGGCCGGTGCTGGGGCATCATGGGGCGAACTCATTTGCCGTGGTCAGTCGTCGAGCAGTTGACGCTGCCGCAGGAACAGGCCGTCCGGCTGCGACGTGCGGCGGTTCGTTACTTGAAAGCCGGACGCAAGAAAAAGCAGCGCCACAAAAACCGCGCGCCGGGGCTGTGGTGGTTGAGCAGTTCGCCGCCAGCTTGGGTGAAACTGTCACAGTCCATTGAAGCTGATGTTGGCAAGCCTTGACATATCCTGCCAACAATTTAATTTGAGGACATGAAAGCAGTGACCATCAACATTTCATTGAACCCGGAACTGGCGGACTTCGCCCGGTCGGATTCGGAAGCACACGCTTTTGATTCCATGAGCGAATATATGCGTGACCTGATCCGTAGTCGGCGACAGGAACAAATCAAGCAGGACGTGGCCTTTTTGGAAAAGGCCATCGAGGGCGCACCGTTAGGCGATCCTTCGGATGAAGAAATGGCCGAGATTGTGAAAGCCCAGCATCGCCTGCGGGCGGAGAGGAAAAAACGTGCGCGTCGTTCTTGATGCCAACGTCGTCTTTGCCGGCGTCGGCTGGCGTGGCGAAGCTCACAATTGCCTCGTGGCGATGGCCAAAAGGCGGATCACCGTTTTTGCCACGTTGGAGATATTGGAAGAGGTCCGGGCGCTGACGACGGAGCGGGGAAACAAATTCAAATGCACGCCGCACAATCTGCTGACGTGGTATTACGACCGGGTGAAACTGGTTGAACCGGCCCCGTTGGGCAAGCAACGCAGCCGGGATGCGAAAGATGATCCTTATTTGGCTTGCGCCCTGGCTGCCGGGGCAAAAATCATCGTGACGCGCGATGATGATTTGCTGGCGCTTCAAAAGCCGTTTGGAATTCAAATCGTCACGCCGCGCGAACTGCTGACGAAACTGGCAAAGCCGTTTTAACCGGCTCAATACAGCAACACAAGAACCGCCACGTCCGGCACCGATTCCAATAAACTCAAGGGCAGGCTGCTCTTCACCGCGTAATTCACGTTCTCCGGCAGCGACCCGGTGGCCGCCAGCGCCGCCAAACGGCCTTGAGAGAAGGACCAGCCGCCGCTGTCATTTCTTTTAATGGTGATATATCCAGTGCAAAGCATTGAAGAATATCTTAAATAATATTAAAGAAATATCGGCTGCTGCTGCTAGTAATGTGAATGGCATTACATCTTTCGGCATCCTATCAGCTAGTAGCTCAAAGGAATACATTGCAATGCGTCGCGCGCCTAATATGACCAGCCTTGAAACAAAAATAAAAGTTAGGATACAAACACCACTTATAGCTGGAAATATTAATGTTGAAGTCAAAAGAAAATCTGTTACTCGTATTAAATATAATTCATCATGCTTCCATAAATATTCGGCGTCATTTCCAATTGCAATATGCAATGTTTTTTGACTTACCCATGCGGCCCGCTGGCCGTCCAATAGTATAGCAAACGCATAAAAGCTTTGGTAAATATCAAAATAGAAAGTGTTATCAACATGGCTAAAAACATTTGAGCCAATACTGTTTTTTACCCTTTCCAAAAATACTTGTGGATTTGTAGAAATAAATCCATATTTATAATTAGTTATTGAGTATCGAACCATTTCTTGTAGGTTGCTTCGCATGATGCCATCGAACTGTTTGTTAGTAGATGCTAATGAGAAAAATATCGCAAATTCATTTATTGCATCGGTTCTTTGGGCGCCTCGCTCTCCAACAATTTTATTATTAATAAGCCAACTTTCCTCATGGCGAATTGTCGCTAGGCATGAAATCATTAGGGCTATCAAATAGATTCCATGAAATAGTAAATATAATAGCTGCCGAGTTGCGGAACTGTCCCGAATCCGCATTAACATCTTTCGCATTAACATCAGAGCAATAATATCGTATCCGATAACTGTTATTATTTGGACTATGTGAGGGATCGGAATAGCGTCCCATATATCACCTTCACTACCTATTAGGCATTTTGCACCTTCCAGATATGCATTAAATGCATAAGCTATACATACAAATATGATGGATATTAACACATAAACAACAATGACCGTTCGTTTATTAATTAGGAGCTTATCAGATGCCTTTATCAACCATGCGGCTGATGTTTTTATAATATCTGGAATTCGTGTATCGCCTAGCCTACACCAATATTTTACAGCAAAGTCGTGCCACTTTTGTTTATGCCGATATAAAAGTAACTTGTCCGCAACTGCTGCTCCTCCAAATAGCACAAGCAAGGCGATAAATTGTTCAAACAGTATCATTGTGTTGATTTTGGAATATCAGTAAAGGTGGAAGGCGCTAATAAAGAGATTTGTCAATTGCATATTAAATAATTGGATGTTCTTGTTTGTTTCAATTTCAGATAGAAACGCTTTTGCTACCGATGTTGTTTTTGGGTCAGCGTTTATTTTAATCCCACTTTCCATACAATGTATTGATTCAATTGGTTTGCCACCAGCCCACAAAACAAGCCCATCTAAAAAATGAAGTTGTTCCATCGCGATTTCATTTGTAGTTAGACCTTCGCATTGTCTAAATACATTATCCGCATTATCAAACTGACACACTTGACTATAGACAACTCCCTGATTCATCAGTGCTTTAATAAGTATAGCATTTAGTTCTGGTTTGCTTGTGTCTAACGACTTAAGCGCATCAAGTGTATATGAATAATACTGAATACAATTTGTTAAAAGCCCGAGTTGTCTATAATCATTGGCACAGTTGAAAAGTCCTTTTGGCAGCAGATCATCATAACCTGGCACTCTATTTGAAACAATCGTTTTTGAGATTCTATAACAATTAATATATTTGCATATTGCATTAGTTAGTTGGCCCAAACTGTCAAAGCAAACTCCACCAAGCACTGACAAATTCAAAAGCAACTGATAATTTTCCAAATTCGTGCTTGGATTATTGCGCAATATTGATTCAGCAAGCTTGCAATCAGCTAAGGCGTTGGTTGTTTGACCAAATTTCAACAAGGTGGAAGCTCTGTCCATTAATAAAGTTGGCAGCTGATTTTCTACAAGTGTGTTTCCACGCTTTATGGATTCATTGCATAGTTTTAAAGCCCTGTTATAATCCGACAAGGCATTTGTATATGAGTCGCTTCTGACGTAAGCCATTCCTCTGTTTACTAGGGTTTTTGCAAAGCTAGAACCAATATCTGACCGATTATTTAAAATTAAGTTATCATATATTATACATGCTTTGTTAAAGTTGTTTAACGCTTCACCTGTATTTTGTATTTGAAAATATGTAGTTCCTAATTGTGTATAAATACTTGCCGCTAAATCGGCTAATTCTCGGTGCCCGTCACTGGCTAACTTATTGAGTAAATCCAGTGATATATTGTAGTCATCAATTGCACTTTGTGGTCTATCATCAAGGGCTAAAGAATTTGCAAGACAGAACCAATCTTTTATCAAAACCAATGAAATATCATACGCATAACTATTTGTGAATTGACTACATAAGGCGATAGACTTATTAAAGTCTGAAATTGAGTTGGAGTATAGATTTATATTTTGATAGGAAACTCCGCGATTTAAAAGGGCTGCTGCAAAATATACTTGCACGTTTGAAATGTTCTCTTTCGGAATGGATTCAAAGAATGCGATAGATTTATTTATATCTGCTAATGCGTTCTGATATTGTTCTAAATAATTGTATTCAGCGCAGCGATTATTCAGTAAAAGTGCATTGCGCAAATTGCTATCATACACTCCATCATCATGCGCTAACGAGGCTAGTGATAACCCTGTGTTCAAATCTGCAATTGCGTTAGAGGGGCTTTCAAATTCTCCACTTAAATTTCCACGATTGAGATACAAGATCCACGTAGAACTATTTAATTCATATTCGTCGTTATTCTTCACTTGATTTGCTATTGCAATAGCTTGTGAATAATCATTGAAAGCGTTTGTAAATTGTTTCAAATGCTGGTATGCCATGCCGCGCTCATTAAGTGATTTCGACAAAAGTGGGTATTTTAGTGAGGAAGTTGATTGGTCTGCAATTCCTATTAGCGTATTAAAAATTGCAACGGTTTCTCCATAATTGCCGAGGGCTAGTTCGCAATCTCCAACCCCCAACAAACCTCTTATACTGTCTGGTATAATTCTTAATAGTCTTTGATATAATTCAATTGCTTTTAATGGCTGGCCTAAGCCCAGGGCTGCATCAGCACGAATTAGCAACATGTTTGCCGTGAGCATAGTTTGTTTTTCTAAATCCTCGTCAGACAGTAGATTCTCTGCCAATTGATAGTTGCCTTCTGCATTAGCTGCTAAGGCGCGAATTAGCCGAATTTCCCATGTCATTTCAGGTGTTAATTGTGAATGATATAGACTATCAAAATCGTTCGCTGCCTTTCCTAATTCCTCACCCGCGCGTTTAAGTTCAGGATTAGCCATTAATCTTGCCGATGTATTAGCAGAAGCCCTGACCGCCTCTACTTTTAATCTAAAATGTGTTATCAATTTATCGGTTGCATCGCTTTGATTTCGCAGAGTTATGAAAGCCGTCTTTAGTTGTGAATAACTGTTAAAATAAGTATAAATATAAATGAAACATATCAGAACAATCGCCAAGACTGTTACAACATATCCAATTAATCTATACCGTTTTGTAAGTAGGTTTAGCCTGTGCTTTTGAGGTAATGCTGATAACTCGTCGTATCTAAATCCAGACCTTCGGGCAAAATCTGCTCGTTCAACTTCTGGTAGCATTTCTAACGCAGCAAGAAAATCTTTAGATTTTCTCGTCCGATAATAGGCCAGAAGCCAAACCCCAATTACACAAATGTAAGCCAGAATTGCTAGCGGGTGTTCGGCTATTTTTGGAAGGTTTTCTAAGAATGAATTGATTTTGAACATTTTCTCTCGGTTACAGATGCGTTTATCAATCTAATTTTTTGAACATTTCCAATGTGGTATTCATACGGTGTTTAATCCCCAACATCCCATTTTCTTATTGTCAGGGCGTTTTTCCTGATTTTTTGCCGAAATTGGGGAAAAGCAAGATTTTTTATCTTAAATAATCCGCGTGAGGCGCATAGTGATTTGTTGAAAGCAGTAAACTGGATGGAACACGTTTTAGGTGCGGTGCTGCCAGGCAAACTTGGGGAAAAACATCGCAAGCGGCTGGATCAAGGCTCGCTGGTTTATGATCACATGCTCAAGAAATGGACTTGGCAGGATGGTGTCGGCCCGAAAGGAAAAGCGATTTAATATGGACGCCAACGCCAATAATTTGACTGCGCTTGACCGCCTAATCACTTTGCAGGACGTGGCAAAAGTGATTGGCCGGAGTGTGCGGGAAGTCTGGCGCGAAATCAGCCGGGGCAATCTGCCCAAGCCGGTGCATGGTCGCCCGGCACGCCTATTTGAATCGGATGTGCAAAAATATTTGAACCGGTTGCGTGACGAGCGCGATGGAATATCGCACAAAGAAAAAGAATAAGTTTATGATCCAAACTCTGTATCGCCCAAAACGGCTGCGCGATGGCAAGCGCATTGTGTCCCGGCTTTATTCGGCGCGAATCCGTCTGGATGGCGAGCGCCGGATTTTGAATGTCCCGCTGGGCATATCCGACAAGCAGGCGGCGCAAGAAAAATTGCGCGGCATTGTTAAAGAGATGGAACAAGAGCAGCAAGGATTGACCCCGCCCAAAACCTTGCGTGACGCGGCGCAGGAACCGCTGTTGAAGCACGTTCAAGATTTCATCGGTGATTTGCGCGCCAAAGGCCGGAACGAACAATATATTGACGAGCTTTCAAACAAGTTGAAGCTGATGGCGGATCAATGCGGCTGGCAACTGGCGAACGATGTGACCGCCGACACGTTTGTGAAATGGCGCAGCCGGCAAAAGAAATCCGCGAAGACACTGAACGAATACTTGGCCGGCGTAAAGGCATTGATTCAATGGATGATTAAGCAGGGACGAATCACCCTTAATCCTCTGGCCGTGGTGCAAAAAGGTGAAACACGCGGCAAGGAGGTTCGCAAGCGACGCGCTTACACGGATGAAGAAATGCAGGCGTTGCTCCATGCCGCCGGCAAGCATCGTGTTTTATACATCATGGCGGCACTGACTGGCATCCGGCATGGTGAATTCAAAAAGCTGTGCTGGGGTGATGTGAATTTGAATTCTGAAAAACCCTCGGTGATGGTGCGCGCCTCGGTCGGCAAAAATAAAACGCAAGCCTGCCTGCCGCTGCATCGTGCCTTGCTGGCGGAATTGTTGCGCCGTCGCCCGGAGAATGCGGCTGCCGGCGATTTGGTTTTCGGCAAACTGGTGCCGCGTTCGGATTTTTTCATCAAACATTTGAAGGCGGCGGGAATCGTCAAAAAAGATTCCCTGGGCCGGGTGGTGGATTTTCATTCGTTCCGGCACACGTTCTGCACCTATCTGCATCGCGCCGGGGTGCCGCTGCGTGAGGCGATGGAATTGATGCGGCACAGTGATGCGCGGTTGACGATGACCATTTACGCCGACTCGTCGCTGTTTGCGCTGCGGCCAGCGGTTGAAAAACTGCCGTGGAATTACCCGGAAAATGACGCACAAATAGACGCACAAACTTTAGGCGCGGGGCGTCTTTTGCCGTCATTGGGTGGCACAGTGGATGAAGGGGTGAAAAGTGAACTTCAACCAATGGAAATGGGTCTAAAGTCGCTGTCCGTCACGGTGGGTCACGAACCGTCAGAAAACGGGAAATGGTCGGAGCGACAGGATTCGAACCTGCGACGTCTTGCTCCCAAAGCAAGTGCTCTACCAGGCTGAGCTACGCTCCGAACCAATGATACCAATGGGATTACAATGGTTTTTCGATCCAGTTTGAACGTCTGATACTGCAATCTGATACTGGTTGCATGAAAACGATGCCGAACCGGCCAGAGGCTGACTCTGACTGGCAAAAAACGTCATATGCAAATTTGATCCGTTACAAACCATCGCAGACCTATTCTGCCCGTTTCCGTGTAGAGGGCAAGTTGATTCGCCGCATTCTCAAAACTTAATCCCTCTCGATGGCCAAGTCGCGGCTGGCAGACCCTGAAAAATCCGAACGCCAGCGTGCTCAAAGCGCCATGGCGGTCATTCCACAATAACATTTCATAGGCATCAGGCGAGGGGGCATCGAAACTTTCGTGATAACTGAACCGTTTGAAGAAACCCAGGACAAAATCCCCCGGCACGCCAAAAAGATGATCCACCTCAATTTCTTTCAGCCGGGTTAGCAGGTATTCAGCAACCGTGATTTTTGAACTTATCATGGATGAATTTAATCGGCAGCACTCTTTGGCGACCGCATCAGCCATGCGCCAATAATGAAAAATAGAATCCCGTTCGCCAGGAACAGCAGGTCGAACAACAACTGATGCGGATGACCGGGAAGGACGTGATGAATGCCAAGAATCTGATGGTCAATAATGCCTTCCAAAAAATTAAACAGGCCGCACCCGGCCAGCATTGCGCCAAACAAAATCCGGCCTTTCCACGCCGGGCCAGCGTGGCTTGCGGCACGAAACAGCAGCGCCGTTCCAGCCAGCGTCACCAGCCAGAGCGCCAGATGGAAAAAACCATCCTGCGTATTTTCACGCTGAAGTTGACCGATGGAGGTGGGCTGGCAATTCACGGTGTAACAAATCAAATGATGCCAGCCTAGAATCTGATGAAGAATAATCCCGTCCGCAAAGCCGCCGAAGCCCATGCCGAGAACGATTCCCGCCCGGACCAATGGATTTTTCAGGGTGCTTCCTATGATGCTGGCGGATGACTTCATAACACCAGCAGAAATGCCAGCAGATCGTCTTTTTCGGTCGCGTCCAGTTTGGTGCCTAGAATCAGATTAAAAAATTCCACGGTGTCCGCCAACGTCAGCAGCCGGCCGTCGTGGAGGTAAGGCGGAGAATCCTTGATCCCGCGCAAAGGGAAGGTCTTGATCGGGCCGTCCGCGCTGGCGGTGAGACCGTTGATGGTTTTGGTTTTGAAAAACCGTTCCACTTGCAGGTTATGCATCGAGTTATCAGTGTAATATGGCGGGGCATGGCAACTGACGCATTGCGCCTTGCCCAAAAAAAGCGCCTGCCCCCGAAGTTCCGCCGGCGAAGCTTTCTCAGGATTCAGTTTTCCAAAGATGTCGAGTTTAGCCGCGGGTGGAAAATCAAGCAGCTCCTGAAACTCCGCCATGAATTGAACCTGGCTGCCTCGCTCCAAAATATTGACACCCTTCTTGGTCGCGATCACCGGATCACCGTCGAAGTAAGCTCCGCGCTGTTCAAACTCCGTAAAATCTTCCACGGTCTTCAAGGCCCGTTGCGAACCAAACAAGCGCTGGATATACACGCCACGCAATGACGGAGTATCCAGCCGATGCCGGTATTCCTGTGGCCGGATATCGCCGACGAGATGTGTCGCGCCGTTGGCATGGCCGTTGGCGTGGCAATCAAAACAGGCCACGCCCCGGCTTGGCCGCTCGGAACGGCGGTCACTGGTTTCATTGAACTGTTGTTGCGGAAACGGCGTCAAAAGGAGCCGCAGTCCTTCGAGTTGCTTCGGGTTCAGAATGCCGTCGAACAATTCAAAGTAGTTGTCCATGGTCACCAGCTTGCCGTGGGCGACGTCGCCCAAGTCCGGGCGCGTCGTCAAAAATATGGGGGCGGGAAATTCCGGCAGAAAATGGTCCGGTAAATCAAAATCCAAATCAAACCGGGTCAAGTCGCGCCCTTCCTGCTGCTTGATTTCGTTGATCTCAAACTGCGGAAAAAGCATGCCACCTTCCGGGTGATTCGGATGCGGCAGCGGCAGAAAACCCGGCGGAAAAAGATCCCCGTCGTGAATTTCTTCCGCCGTCATGGCCGCCAGCTTTTCCCAACTGGTGCCGGGCGCGAGTTTCACCCGAATGCCGCTTTGAACTGACTTGCCACGCGTCATGGTGACGTTGGCCACCGGTTCGTTTCGCAAATCGTAGCGAGATTGCAGCAGGTCCATCTGTCGTTTCATCACGGCTGGCTTTTCCATCTCCATGCGGGCTCTCGTGACGGAGAATTCCTCGCTTGGGACGACCGGCAAGTAACTGGTCTTTGTTTGCCCCAGCACTGTGCCGCCGCCAGACCAAGCCACCAGCCCTAAACAAATTAGTTTTATACCATTCATTTATGTTTCCCGTCTAAATTCAGTCGTCCGGCTGCGGGTGACTCCGCCAATTAACGCGTCGTCTTTGCGATTGGTTCTGGATCGTCCACTGTTGTTTATGGTTTGGAATCGTAGTGGTTCACGACTCCGAAAACTTGGCGAAGATCTCGTCGCATTGTTCGGCGAGAGTGAAATCTTTTTCGGTGAGCCCGCCTTCATCATGCGTGGTGAGCCTCAACGTCACTTTGTCATAACGGACATCAATATCCGGATGATGCTGGTTTTTTTCGGCTCGTTTGGCGACGCGGCGCACAAACGCGATGCTCATCAGGAATCCATCGAACTTGAAAGTGCGGCTAAGGGTTTGCGCCTTTGCCGACCATTCCGGGATGGCTTTCAATTTAAGACTGACTTGTTCGGGTGTTAAGGCTGGCATGATACTAAATTAATTCTGGTTTCTCCCGGAGCCGCTCTTTTTGCCGCCGCCGGACAACTTATTCACGGTGGCCCAAGCGCGGGCTTCCGCATTTTTCGGGCTGACACCGTGTTTTTCGTAGCCGGCTTCAATGTGGGCCGCCTGACGTTTCTGTTTGTCCGTGTAGCTGGATTTATCGCCTTGAGGCATGAGCGGTTCTTTCTTTTATTAGTGCCGTTCTGGGCACAATTCGCCACGCGGCTTCGGTTTTCTTCTCATAATCTTCAAAGGCTTTGACCAGACCAGTAAGCACTTCCGCCGAAGTCTCGAACAGTGCCTGGGCCTTCGCCTCCGTGACTATTCCGACGTCTTCGCGCAGATGTTGGATGATCTGGCTCATTTGCGCTTTAATTTTATGCGTGTGGCGAATGGGATTATTTTCCAAGGGGGGATTCATACAATTGGCGTCTTCCTCAAGGCATAGCTGTTTTTATTTGGCTTCGACCGATTTACTTTCGGCCGGTTTAATGGGCGGGGGAACATTGATGTCGAGTGCCGCGCTCAAATCAATTTCATGCTCCTGTTCCTGCACGATGATCGCGCGCAAGGTTTCGCTCAACGCAAATTCCCCCATCGCCTCCGCCTGCCGGATGCGCTCGCGATAACGCCCCACCGTGGTGCGCTCGTTTTCCAGATCCGCGCGCAGCATGGTGACCGGATCGTTGGAAGTTTTGACTGGCTTGGGCGTCACGCACGGCATGCCACCGAGATAATCAATTTGTTTGGCAATCTTGATGGCGTGCGCCAGTTCCTCGCCCGCATGCAACTCCAATTCCCGCGCGATGTCCGTGTAAGCGGCGCCTTTCAGCACCTGGCTATACACCGTGTAGGCGATGATCGCCTGATATTCACCCGCCAAATCCTCGTTCAACAACTGGATCATCTGTTCGCGGGTGATATTTAATATGGTTTCTTTGGTCATAATGTTTTGAAAATTTAATCTGCCGGTTTAGCGCCTGATGCGTTCATTCCTTAACCGTAAAGCCAACCTTGATCGTCACCTGCCAGTGATGGACTTTCCCTTTTTCAATGTTGCCGCGCGTTTCGACCACCTGAAACCAGCAGAGATCCTTGATAGTCTTGTCCGCGCGTTTGATCGCTGATTCAATGGCATCCTCAATGGAAGTCGTGGAGGTGCCGGTGAGTTCGATGAGTTTATAGACGGGGTTTTTCATGGTCGTTCAGCCGAGTTGAGACATCATTAAAACCGATTCTTGGTGCCCGCGTGCTGGAATCCGGCTCAATTGAGCCGACCAACCGCAACCTGTCGAAGCTGGACTGCCATGAAAGTTTCTGCCCGTGATATTCTGTAGCCCGCTGGTTGTTGGACTCGTTTCTGAACGTCCACCTTTGGGCGCGGCTTCCACTTCAAATATTGATTTCATCATCTTATTGCAGATTGGGAGACATGAGCGCGGCAGTCTGCGGCACAGGATTTTAATGGTCAGCGAAGCAATAGAACCACCACGACGATGACAAGCAGGAGGCCGACCGAGCCGCCGCCAATATAGAGCGCACTGGCAAATACGGGCGAGAATAGAAGATGCATATTTTGTCTTTATTTTTTGATGGCAATTCGTTTGCCGTCATTTACTGAAAACAAAATACGCGTCGAACCGGACTTTTTCCATGGGGTATAACCCGACCTACAAATGAGCGCTTCACCGATATTCTATGCTTCTATCTTGTAAACTAAATGAACTGCATCGAAACCATCATCAATCTGCCCCAGTCATTAACCGCATTTTCTTGCCTTTGAAAATACGGAACAGCAAAAACAGTGCAGGGAACAATATCATTGCGCCAACAGCCAGTGCGAGTAACAGCAAGCGCAGAGTGATTTCAGGGGCGTGCGTATTATTCACGGTAACATCCGGCGTGACGAGATTGGGATATTGCGCCAGGCACCAGCCGACAAGGATGAGCGTGACTTGGCTGATGGCGGCAATTCGCGCCAGGGCAAACCTCCGCCGCCAGAGCGCGAACAGCGCAACCACGGCCATCAAACTTGTCAGGGCCAGCAGCGCAGGTGCCCACCAATCAGTCAATCTGCGATATAGCTCCGGCGCTCCATGCTTGGCGGCAAGAAAAACCAATAGGGCAATGGGTGCCAAAGCCAGGCCGGACCAAAGTGCGCGCCTCCGAAAATCACTTTGCAAATCGGGCTGATCCTGCGTGTCCACCGTCAGGTAGGTCGCGGCGACAAATGCAAACAGTCCGACGGCGAAAATACCGCAGGCAAGCGCAAACAGCGTGAGCCAGCCCGCGAAGAAACCGGTGCTGACCTGACCGTTCACGATGTGAATCTGACCGGTGGCCAGTGCGCCGACGATGACACCTTGGAAAAATGGCGTGAAAAAGCAGGAGATGCCAAACACCGCGCTCCAGCGGCGTTGCACCGCGTCAGACTGATTGTCGTATTTGCGGAAAATAAATGCCGCACCGCGCAGCACGATGCCGATGAGCATCGCGGTGACCGGGATGTTTAACGCCGTCATCATCACCGAGAATCCGCGCGGAAAACCGGTGAACAGCTGCACCACGACGAGGATGAGCCAGACATGATTGGCTTCCCAAATCGGGCCGACGGCCTCGGCGATGACTTGCCTTTGGCGCGCGGCGCGCGGCCCAATCGCAAGCAAATCCCACATACCGCCGCCAAAATCCGCGCCGCCCGACAGCGCATAGAGGATCAGTGACAACAGAATGCAAATGGCAACGATGAGCTCAAGCATGAGTTGAAGTCGTTGGCGGTTTGGTAACTGGCCCGGGCGTCTCCAAAAATTGGCGGCGCAAAAGGAGGCAAACAATCACGGCGAGAAAAACATATAAAATCGTGAAGGTGACAAACGGCACCACCAACCAAGGCATCGGCGTGACTGCGTCTTCCGTTCGCATCACGCCATAAATGATCCACGGCTGGCGGCCCACTTCGGTCACGCCCCAGCCGGTTTCAATTGCCACAAATCCCAGCGGACTGGCGGCGACGAGTGCGCGCAGCAGCCATTTGTGTTCGGCCAGTGTTCGGCGCGTGCCCCAGAGCCAGCCCGACCATGCGGCCAAAGCCAGCATCGCCATTCCGGCAGCCACCATGAGGTCGAACGACCAATGCACGACGCGCACGTTCGGCCAGTTATTTCTGGGAAACTCTTCCAGCCCGACGACCTTTGCCGAAGCGTCATGCGCGAGCAGCAGGCTCAAGCCGCTCGGAATGCGGAGCGCATAATCTGTGGTGCGCGTTTCATCATTTGGAATTCCGCCGATGACCAAAGGCGCTCCATTTTGCGTGTGATAGTCTGCTTCCATCGCTGCGAGTTTGGCCGGCTGCAACCGGCCCACGACCCGGGCGCTGTGGTCGCCGCTCAGGATTTGCAATGGAATGCTGATGCACGCGACGGCCAGCGCAATGCCCAGCGCGCTGCGATGAAAAACACTGTTCCGGTTCCGCAGCAGAAAGAACGCGTAGACGGCCGCGACCGCGAAGCTGGTCGCCACAAATGCCGCCAGCGTCATGTGCAGGACTTCGTGATAGCTGGCGGGATTCAGCATGGCCGCGATGGGATCAATATCGGTGAACTTGCCGTCAACAAGCTTGAAGCCGGCAGGCGCATTCATCCAAGCATTGGCCGTCACGACGAAAATGCCCGAGAAAATTCCGCTGACCGCCACAATGATTCCTGACACCCAATGCAGAAGCGGCGACAGCCGGCTCCAGCCATAGAGATAAACACCGATGAAAATAGCTTCGGTGAAAAACGCGAAGCCTTCGAGGGAAAAGGGCATGCCGATGATCGCGCCGGCCTTTTCCATGAAGCCGGGCCAGAGCAAACCCAGCTCGAACGACAGCACGGTGCCAGACACCGCGCCCACCGCAAAGAGCACGGCAGTGCCGCGCGACCAGCGTTTACTGAGGTCGAGATAGACCGGTTGGCCGGTGCGCAGATACATTCCCTCCGCAACGGCCATCAGCAAAGGCATCCCAATGCCCAGGGCCGCGAAAATAATATGGAAGGCCAGCGACATGGCCATCTGCGAACGGGCAAAGAAAAAGTTACTCATTTAATTATTTATTTGCGGTCGTCTTCAGGCGACGCTTTCGGCTGACGGGCACGGTTTCAGGATTCAAGAATTATTGCCTTGATGCAGGCCAATTACAATAGGGTGAAGACCCCATTGATTTCAAACAGTTGAGAAGCCATGATATTTCTCCGGTATGTGCTTCAAATTGAAATCTGGTTCGAACTCCGCACGCTAGGAACCGCATCGAAATTATGACCACCCTAAAAACCACCGCGTTTCGCTGGCTCCGCACGGGCCGGGAAGTCTTTCCGGCCATGCTCATGGCGATTGGCGCGGCGCAGA
>Ga0182030_10012401_pt1 | contig 17062 bp, 14 predicted proteins | sample 812S3MmetaG_FD_121299 | JGI IMG/M metagenome (GOLD analysis project Ga0182030, IMG submission 121299) | Permafrost microbial communities from Stordalen Mire, Sweden - 812S3M metaG (Illumina Assembly) | ecosystem: Environmental > Terrestrial > Soil > Wetlands > Permafrost | place: Sweden...
CGTTGGCGAACTCGGTCCGTCCCGAGACGACGGCGTCGTAGAATTTCGTCAACTCCTCAGGCGGAACGGTGAGGTCGGCGTCGAGGATCATGAAGAGGTCACCCTCGGCGGCTGCGAACCCTGCGCGTACGGCATCGCCCTTGCCGCTGCCGGTCTGCCTCAGGGTCTTTATCCTCCGCCCCGGGAATTCCCGGGCCACGCGCTCGATCTCCTCCCATGTGTTGTCCGTCGAATGACCCTCGACGAAAATGAGCTCGGTGCCGGAGCCCATGTCGGGAGTCCGCCTCGCCGCGGCCTCTATGTTGCCTGCCTCATTCCTCGCCGGAATGACGACCGAAACGGTGAGCGGCCCCGTCTCCCTTGCCCGGACGGGCCTCGCGATGCAGAACACGGTGAGGCAGAACCAGGTGAATATTGGCGAGAGCCAGCGGTTAATGAAGGCTCCGATCCCAAACATCCTGACGGGACAGATGATCCGGGGCTGTATGACCAGGGCATTCCAGTCGGAGAGCGCCATGAGGCCCAGCATGTCATGGGTTGTCAGCCAGTTGCTCTGGGGTGCGTCCGATTTCAGCCCGAAGGCGCGTGCGAGGGCGAGGACCGGTCTCCAAAGTCCTGAGAAATAATTGACGACCAAGCGGGTCCTGGCGTGGGAGACCGAGTGAAGGCGCTCAAGAAGCTGCTGGACGTCGGCTGCGAAGTTGAGCGTGTCCGATATGATGATGCAGTCGAACCGTTCAGCCAGATTGAGCGATTCGCCGGCCTGGACGTGGAATTCGCAATCGGGGGCCCGCTGTCTTGCGGCTGCAATCTGCGTCTCTGAAAGGTCAATTCCAACCTTCCGCCTGGCCGTGAGCCGCGCAAGGAGCTCGCCCGAGCCACAGCCGATCTCAAGAACCGAGGCGTCATTCGGGACGAGGAGCCCGTAGTAATGGGCCAGCATGACCCGATAGCCCAGGGAGGCCCATTTGAGCTTTGTGGGGGCCCCGTCGTACCAGTCCCGCACGCGGGTTAGGTGCTCGGAACTGATTTCTGATGTGGCCCGCGGCATGTGGCGTGTTCGATCCGACTCCTTGGCCTGCGGCTACTGGGGATAGAACTCCCGAAACCATTCGACGAACCGGCGCACGCCTGCTTCCAGCGTCGTGTGCGGGACGAACCCCGTATCGCGCTCAAGGTCCGAGGTATCGGCGATGGCCGCGGGCACCTCGCAGGCCTGCGCCACCACGAATTTCCTGACGGCCTTCCTGGCCAAACAGGCTTCCAGGACGTCAATCAACCGGAGCACCTCGACAGTGGAGCGGTTGCCGATGTTGTAGAGTCGGTAAGGGGCGGAACTCGTGGCGGGATCGGGCTTTGCCCCGTTCCATTCCGGATTTGGGGCTGCGGGCTTTTGAGAGAGCCTGACCATGCCCTCGACGACATCGTCGACATAAGTGTAGTCGCGGCGCATGCGCCCGTCTCCGAAGATCTCGATCGGCTGGCCTTTCAGGATGGCCCGGGTGAATGAGAACAGCGCCATGTCGGGGCGGCCCCAGGGTCCGTACACGGTGAACAGGCGCAGGCCCGTTGTCGGGATCCGAAACAAATGGCTGTAGCTGTGCGCCATCAGCTCCCCGGCCTTTTTCGTTGCGGCATAGAAGCTAACCGGGTGGTCGGTGGCCTGATGGGCCGAGAAGGGGAGGGCGCTGTCCAGCCCGTATACTGAACTCGACGATGCGTAGAGCAGGTGCTTCACCGGATGGGCCCTGCAGCATTCGAGAAGATTCAGGAAGCCGATGAGGTTGCTGTCGGCATAGGACCGCGGATTTGAGAGGGAATGGCGGACGCCCGCCTGGGCGGCAAGATGGAAGACAAGGCTTGGTTTGGCGTGGGAGAAGATGCCCTCAACCGCCCCTTTGTCGGCGAGATCAGCCTTGTGAAAGGCGTACCCAGTCTTGGACTCCAGAATTCGATTCCTCGCCTCCTTAAGGCTCACGTCATAATAGTCGTTCAGATTGTCGAGGCCGAGGACCGAGTGGCCCTCCCGCAACAACCTGAGGCTTACGTGGAAGCCGATGAAACCGGCGGCCCCGGTCACGAGGATCGTGCTCATTGCGTCCTTTTCAGCACCACAAGAAGCCGGGCCGCAAAGAGATTCGGCCAGCGCGACAGGGCGCGGTCGAGTCTCCTCCAAACGCGAAATATTCCGGGGCCTCCGATTTGGGGCCCCGAAAATCCTCCTGTTGCGAAATACTCAAACGCGGGGATTGGAGTCACCTCGACAAGAGTCCAGTCGGCCAGCCTCTCTGGCGCCTCGCGCTGCCAGAAGATGCGCGTCGCCGCCCCCTGCGCCGCAAAGTAATCGGAATCCTCCGGTTTGAAGCCTGCCGGCGCCTCCCAAGTGATGGGGAGGCGCATGCCGATCGGCTCGTGATGGAAGAGGCCGTAGATGACGCGCCCGGTCCAGCTCATTGCGGGATCGAAAAGGATGACGCGGCCGCCCGGGGCGAGGACCCTCCGAAACTCCTTCAATGCTGTCGTCGGATAGCGCAGGTGGTGCCAGACATCGAAAAGGATGAGGTTTGAGACAGCGGCGTCGGCGAAGCTCAGGCGGTAGGCGTTTTCCTGACAGTCAAGCCAGGGATTCGGGAAGAGGTCCGTCGTCACGCAGTCAGCGATCACGTCCTTAATAGAGCCCATTCCGGAGCCGAGCTCGACCACTTGCCCGGGGACGGTGCGGTCGAGGCGGGAGGCGATGAGCTCGTGAAACCCCCGGTACACGGACCGCAAGATCGGCTTGCGCTGCCAGGCCAGCCTGTTGGCCTGGATTTCGAGGTCGTGCTGGCTGACCGGCAGCGGTTCGCCTGGGTTCATGGTTCCAATAACAAAGGGAACGCGGAGAGTGGCTTAGGTGTCCCACCGGGCTCAAGTAAACTCCTTCCGCGCCTGGGAAATGTGATTGCCATCGATTCCAATTTCCCGCGGGCTAAACAACCACTCTGAAATTGAGCATGAGACTGCCCGTAACCCTGTCACTTGCATTGATTGCCGTAGGAATGCTTCGGGCTGAGGCCCCCACTTTGGAGGGCACGATGCCAGAGGACTATATTCCCGAGCTCAAGCCTTTGCTCCAGACCGCAGTCGAACGTTCTCCCAGTACGATCTACGCAAGCATTGGCACGCTCCAGGCCGAGGCGGCCAAGATTTCCGCCTACTCTATTTTGTATCCGTCGCTTAACGTAAACTCCGACTACCAGAAGAGCAAAGAGGCGACCTCGACTTCGCAAAGCAGCACTTCAAGCGGTCTCTTTTACAACGTGGGAGTAGGCCAGCCGATATTCCAATGGGGTGCCTATAAGAACAGCGCGCTCATCGGCAAACTCGGCCTGAAAATTGCAGAGCGCCAGTACGCGGAGGCCTACAGATTGCTGGCGTCCTCCATTCGTGAGCAATACATGGGTTTGATCGGCAAGAATATACAGATGCGCAATGCGCGGTTCAATCAGAAGCTGGCCGAGGTCGAGGTGCAGGCCGCTCAGGCAAAGTTCGAGTCTGGCTCGTCCTCGCAGGCGGAGCTGCAGACATTCCAGCTGGCCCTCGAGCAGACCAAACTCGATTGCGACCGCGCGGTGGAGGACTTCGCAAACTCGAAGCGCGCGTTCACGCGACTTGTGGGTATCGACGACCTCCCCGACGACTCGATTCCTTTGATGGTGCCTCATCCCGAATATTCGGCGCCGAAGGCGGATGCGATCCTAGTGGGATTTGTCGGGGAGGGCGTCGAGAGCACCTTCCAGAGCCAGGTGTACCAGATGGAGATCAAGCAGCAGGATCTGAGCTACCAAGTACAAAGAGTGAGGCTCCTTCCCAAGGTTGCTGCCAGCGCCAGCTACAGCTATGAGAACTACACCGCGGCATCCGTAGGGAGCGTGTCCCAGGTCGGCATTTCGTCGGAAAGCTATGCAGTCTCGGCCAACTGGAACATTTTTGATGGGTTTGCCACACGCGCCGGCAAGCTATCGGCGCTCGAATCCAAGCGCTCGGTTGAACGACAGAAGAAGACCTACGTCGATTCGACGATCGATACGATCACCTATATGCGCCGCCAGATCGAATTCTCCTCGCGCGCGCTTTCCCTTTCGGAGATTCACCACGCCCTGATCGATGCCGAGGTAAAGCGGCTGAGCGGCGAAAAGACCCTTGGGTACGCCTCTCAGGCTTCCATCGACCTGGGCCTGCAGACTCTCTATGCGACCGAGTTCCAGATGTCTGAGGCCCGGGCGGATCTTTTGGGCCGCTGGACGGATTTCATCTCGCTCGCCGGAATAGACCCGGCGCTCTCAAACATCTCCCCCCGCTATGTCCGATAAACCCCGCAAGTCTTCACTCTGGCTCAAGGTTCTCGTTTTGGTGGCGGTCATTGTCGTCGCCGTCATCGCTCTCCAGATCTACCTCCGGCCGGTGGCCCGGGTCGAGACGGTCCAAAGCGGCGAGGCCAAGGATGCAAAGCCCGGAAGCCTCACGGTCAAGGAGGAGTACTCGATGCAGATGAAGAGCGAGATTGCCGGACGCGTGCTCAAGGAGGGCTACCATCTTGAGCCGGGGCTGCACGTCAATGAGGGCGACGTGCTGGTCCACCTCGATACGGGCGACGTGCAGATCGAGATCGAGCAGGTCCAGAATGAGATTAGCTCCCTCAAGCAACGCATCGCCGTTGGATCCTCGGCCACATACGAGCTGGAGTCCGCCGAGTCTGATTTCGGCAACACGGAGCGCCTGTTCAAGATGGGACAGGTTTCCGACAGCGAATACCAGAAGGCGCGCCGGCTTGTGGAGACGGTCAAGCAGAGACTGGCGCTGGAGAAGGTCCAGAACCAGGAGAGCTTGGATGAGTACGAGAATACGCTGAAGGCCAAGCAGCGCCAAATGGACAAGATGACGATCAGGGCGTACTTTGAAGGAGTCGTCTCCGATGTTTTCGCGCATCCAGGGGATCTCATTAGCCCCGGATCGCCGATCGTGGCGCTGATAACGACAAACCGCCTCGTGGAGGCGAAGATCAGCGAGGAGGACTTTGCGAACATAAAGCCGGGCCAGCCGGCCTCGGTCCATTTCCTGCCCTACGGCGCGTGGGTGTACAACGGTATCGTGAAGAAGATACTGCCGACCGCGGATCCGGAGACCCAGAGGCACCTGGTGGACCTCAACATCATGGATATCGAGCCCGAGAAGCTCATCCCCGGAATCACGGGTGAAGTGACGATCACGGTCGGCTCGCACCACGCCAAAGCCGTCATTCCCCGGAGGGCCATCCTCAACGACAACGTCTATGTCGTCACGAATGGAAAGGTGGAACTGCGGAAGATCACAAAGGGATATGTCTGGCTGACGGGCGCGGAGATCACCGAAGGTCTCGAGCCTGGCGAGCAGGTGATCGTCGAGGACCTCGACAATTTCCGTGACGGCGACCGCGTCCGCGTCGAGGAGCTTCCGTTCGACGCATTCGCCAAGAAGAAATAGGCGCCCGGATGTCCCAGAACTTCCGTATCGCGCTCCGTTTCCTGACGGCGAAAAAGCGGGCCATGGTGATGAGCCTGTCCTGCATCATCCTTGGTGTCGGGCTGTTCATCGTGACCCAGGCGACGACCAGCGGCTTCCAGGAGTTCTTCATAAAGACGATCCTCGGGACAAACGGGGCGATCATGATCCAGGACCGGCTCCAGGACACTATGCGGAGCCTGGAGGCGGGCGGCTACAATTCGGGCTTCGAGATCCGCCAGAAGGAGGGCAAGAAGTACATCGAGGGCATCGAATACCCGGCGATCCTGACGGACGGCGTGCGGTCCTTTCAGAACGTCTCAGGGGTCTCTTCGGTGCTGCGCAACACGGTCTCCATCCGAAGCTCCTTCAGGGAGCAGTCCGGACAGGCCTACGGCATCGTCCTCGACGACCACCTCCAGGTCTCCAACCTGGCGGCGCAGATTGTCCAGGGATCGCTCGACGACTTCAGGGAGCAGCTCGGGGGGGCCCTTGTCGGCCGTGTGATCGCCGACAAGCTCCAGCTCGACACGGGCGATTCCTTCGAGCTCGAGTACAAGGGCGACATCCTCCACTGCAAGGTGAGCGCGATCTACCAGACGGGCGTCACCGACATCGACAGCGTCCGGGTGTATATAAAAATGGACGAGGCCAGGGCGCTCTTCAAGAAGCCGACCGGGGCGACCTACCTCCAGGTGAGCCTTTTTGACAGGGAGCGTGCGCCGGAGGACGCCGCGGAGATGACCAACGCCCTTCAGTACAAGGTCGATCCCTGGCAGGAGCGGGAGAAGTCCTGGCTGGGGGTGTTTCGGGCGTTCCGTATAGCCACGGGAATCACGGTCTCGGTCTTCACGCTCATCGCCGGCCTCGCCATGTTCAACACGCTCGCGATGATCGTCCTCGAGAAGACCAAGGAGATAGCGATCCTCCGGTCCATGGGCTATACGCGCGAGGACATCTCTCTGATATTCCTCTGGCAGGCGATGATTGTGCTGGCGATAGGGACGGTCGTCGGGTGCGCGCTTGGCGCGGTGATCACATTTGCGGTCTCGCAGGTCCCGCTGCCGATCACGGGGATCTTCACGACGCACAAGTTCCTCGTCCAGTGGTCACGCTGGCATTACATCGAGGCTGTCTGGACCGCCGTGGTGGTGGTCATGCTGGCGAGCCTCATACCTTCCCGGCGCGCCGCGCGCCTGGAGCCGGGCGACATCATCCGGGGAACGGCCCAATAACCTGACCATGGCTGACGATTCCAAGGTCGCGCTGCGATGCCACGGCCTCCACCGGTACCTGGGCAAGGACGAGGGAAGGGTCCATGTGCTCAAGGGGGTCTCCTTCGAGGCGAAGGCGGGTCAGATCTACGCGATCGTCGGGCCCTCCGGCTGTGGGAAATCGACGCTTCTCTACCTGCTCGGGCTCCTCGACCAGCCTGACGCGGGCGAAATCTGGATCAACGGGATACTGATGTCGAACAGCCTGGACTCCGTCCGCACGGCGGCTCGCGGGGCGCACATCGGCTTCGTCTTCCAGTTCCACTTCCTGATGCTCGAGTTCTCGGCGCTTGAGAACGTCATGATGCCCATGCGCAAGCTGGGCCGGCTCTCGCAGCTCGAGATGGAGGAGCGCGCCGCGCATCTCCTCGATTCGGTGGGCCTTGGCAACAAGCTCAACCGCCTTGGAACGCATCTTTCCGGCGGAGAGCAGCAGAGGGTCGCGGTGGCCCGGGCCCTGGCCAACCAGCCGGCCATAATCCTTGCCGACGAACCCATGGGCAACCTCGATGTCAGGAACGCCAACCTCGTTTTTGAAATCCTGACCCGGCTTGCCAAGGACAACGGCCAGGCCGTTGTCCTCGTGACGCACAATCCCGAGATCGCGTCGCAGTGCGACCTCACGAGGCCCATGAGGGACGGGGTTTTTCTCTAGCCTGCCGGTTTTCATCGATAAGCAGGCGTTCGGACCGGGTGGCGGCCGCCTAATTTTGCGGGCAAAGGGCGTCTAGCCGGAAATTATGGTTTACAACCCAAACCGGGGTCCCTTCTTTCGGACGCGATTCAGCCATAATGCGAATTTCCGAGAGCCACGATCCGTTGCGAAAACGCTTCCTTGCCAGGGTGCTAGGGCTTGCGGCCCTGGGCGCGGTGGCGCCCGGAGCGCTGGCGGCGGCAGCGGCACCCACTAACAAGGCCGACGGCAAAGCCGTGGCCTTCCGGATCCGCCCGCAGCCCCGCGCTGTCGCGCGGGGCGACGGAGCGGCCTAGGCGCACCGGGGACATGGCCAGGCTGTTTCCCAAGTCGGTCAACAAGCTGCCGCTGCAGATCGCCGTGTACGTTTGCCTCGTGGCGGGGGTTGGCACGGCGGGGGCCACCTACTACATGACCCCGAAGTACACCCGGGTCGGCTATGCGCCGATCCAGCCCGTGCCGTACAGCCATGCGAAGCACGTGGGCGAGCTCGGGCTCGATTGCCGCTACTGCCACAGCACGATCGACACGGCCGGCTCCGCCCTTCCGACGTCGCAGACCTGCATGAACTGCCACAGCCAGATAAAGACGGCGAGCCCGGCGCTGGCGGTCGTGCGCGAGAGCTTCCAGACGGGGGAGCCCATCCATTGGGTGCACGTGCACGTGCTTCCGAGCTTTGTCTACTTTGACCATTCGATCCATGTCAACCGGGGCATCGGATGCGTCGAATGTCACGGCAAGATCAACGAGATGGACGTCGTGACCCAGAAAAAGCCGATGAGCATGGGATTCTGCCTGGAATGCCACAGGGCGCCCGCGGAGCACGTCCGGCGCAAGGCCGACGTCTTCAATCTGGACTCGGAAACGATAGCGGCATCCGAGGGCATCGAGGCGGCCCGCAAATTCGTGCACGACTGGAACATAACCCCCCCGCAGAGCTGCTCGGGCTGCCACCGATGAAGCGCAAGGTCTCCCATCCCGAGCCCTCCGAGCGCGCAAAGAGCGGGCCGCGCTACTGGCGAAGCCTTGACGAGCTGGCCGAGACGCCCGGCTTCAAGGAGGCGCTGAACAAGGAATTCCCGGAGGGTGCCTCGGGAGTCGACGGCGTCGACCGCAGGCAGTTCATGAAGATCATGGCGGCCTCGTTCGCCCTCGGAGGGCTGGGGCTCGCCGGGTGCAGGAGGCCGGAGGAGTACGTCCTGCCGTTCGGAAAATCCGTCGAGGGGGCCGTGCCAGGGCTTCCCGTGTATTACAGCACGGCGATGGCGATCCGCAACTGGGCCGTGCCGCTGCTGGCCGAGACGCACCAGGGCCGCCCGACAAAGCTCGAGGGCAACCCCGGCTACGCGCCCCACGGCGGGTCGTCCTCGATGCTGGCCCAGGCGTCCCTGCTCGACCTTTACGACCCGGACCGCGCAACGGCCCACACCCGCGATGGCAAGCCCATCGACAGGGCCGAAGTGACGGAGCTCCTCAAGGAGGTGGCCAACACGCATTTTCCGACTCGGGGCGCGGGCCTCGCCTTCCTGGCCGATTCGTCCTCGTCGCCGACCCGGGCGCGGCTCACGCGGATCCTGCGCATGAGGTTTCCAAGCGCAGTCTGGGCCGAGTACGAGCCCGTGATCGACGAGCCACCGGCGGCGGTCGCCCGATCCCTCTTCGGAGCCAATGTGAAGCCGATCTACCGCTTCGGGAAGGCGAAGCGGATTCTGAGCCTGGACTGCGACTTCCTGCAGGCGGAGGCGGGCAGCCTCTACTACGCGAGGGAATTCGCGAAGGGGCGGCGGGTGGCGGCCAAAGACGATCCGATGAGCCGCCTTTACATGGCGGAGAGCGGGCTCTCCATCACGGGGACGATGGCCGACCACCGCCTGCGGCTCCCATCGAGCCACATGGTTGCGCTTGCGGGGGCGCTCGCGGCGGCGGTGACCGGAAAAAGCGATTACGCGAAGGATTCCGCGGGCCTCGAGGTGAAGCCGGAGTGGATAGCGGAGTGCGCCGCGGATCTCCTGGGAAGCAAGGGCGAGAGCCTGGTCGTCGCCGGCTCCCACCTGCCTCCGGCAGCGCACGCGCTCGCGTACGCGATGAATGAGGCGCTCGGGGCATTCGGGAACACGGTCGATCTCGTGTTCAACTTGAACCGGCCGGCCCCGGGGATCGAGGCGCTCGCGGGCGCGATCAACAGGGGCGCGGTTAAGACCCTTATTGTCCTCGGCGGGAACCCCGTCTTCAACGCCCCGGCCGACCTGGACTGGGCCTCCCTCCAGAAGAAGGTTCCGCTGGTGATCCGGCACGGGTACTACGTCGACGAGACATCAGAGCTCGCGGGCACCCACATTGCAGCGGCCCACTACCTCGAATCCTGGGGCGACGCCCGGACCCTTGACGGAACCGTGGTGCCTGTTCAGCCGATGATAATGCCGCTCTTTGGCGGCCTGACCCAGAACGAGCTGCTGGCCATGATCCTCGGGCTCAACAGCACCGACCCGTACAAGCTCGTGTACGACACGATCACATTTGGCACGCGAGGCGCGGCGGAGGCCACCTTCCGGAAGTTCCTGCATGACGGCCTGCTCGATAGGACGGCCCTAAGGCCGGTCAAAGTCCGCTTCAACCAGGCGGCCGTCGACCAGCTTCTTTCGGCCGGCGCCGGCCTCCCGAAGCTTTCGAAGGACTCGCTCGAGGTGCGGTTCATCGCGGACCTGAAGATGGACGACGGGAGGTTCATCAACAACGGCTGGCTCCAGGAGTGCCCCGACCCGATCACAAAGCTAAGCTGGGACAACGCGATCCTGGTGAGCCCGCGGCTCGCCAAGGAGCTCGGGATAGATCCCCCCGGTGTGGGGATCCTGCCGGTGGCGCGCAAGGACCTTGAAACCTTCAAGAAGGGCATCGAGAACGCCCCCATCGTGGAGCTCGAAGTCGGGGGAAGGAAGCTCAGGGGCCCGGCGCACATTCAGCCGGGCCTGGCCAGCTACACGGTCATAGTGCCGCTGGGCTACGGGCGGAGCAAGACGGGCAGGGTGGGGCAGGGCTCCGGATTCAACGCCTACGCGGCGCGCTCCTCCGCAGCCCCGCATGTCGCGATCGGCGCCACGATAAGGGTGACCGGCGAGAGGATGGACCTTGCGGATTCGCAGTGGCACTGGTCCATGGAGGGGCGCGACATCGTCCGAGAGGGAAACCTGGGCGAATACCGGGAGAATCCCGCGTTCGCCAAGGAGGTGGGCATGGAGGCCGAGGAGCCTCCGGCCGTCCTTGGGCCGGACGTTTCGGGCATGACTCCGGCCGAGCGGGCGACGCTGATCCCCCGGGAAAATTCGCTCTACGTCACGCCGAAGTTCGAGGGCAAGATGCAGTGGGGGATGAGCATCGACCTGAACACGTGCATCGGGTGCAACGCGTGCGTCATCGCCTGCCAGGCCGAGAACAACGTGCCGATCGTCGGCAAGGATCAGGTGATTCGAGGGAGGATCATGCACTGGATCCGGCTCGACCGCTATTACTCGGACGGCAAGGCGGATTCGTCGGCGTTCGGCGGACCCGGCAACACGGAGATTCCCGAGGAGCCCCAGATCTCGATGCAGCCGGTCGCCTGCATGCAGTGCGAGCTTGCCCCGTGCGAGACGGTGTGCCCGGTCAATGCCACGGTGCACGACGACGAGGGCCTGAACGTGATGGCCTACAACCGGTGCATCGGCACCCGGTACTGCGCCAACAACTGCCCGTACAAGGTGCGCCGCTTCAATTTCTTCGACTGGAACATGCGCAGGCTGGACAGCCTCTACATGGGCCCGCTCGGGCCCGAGGGGATGCCGGAGCTCATCCAGATGGTGAAGAACCCGGAGGTGACCATCCGCATGCGCGGCGTCATGGAGAAGTGCACGTACTGCGTGCAGAGGATCCAGCGCGGCGAGATCGAGTGGAAGGTGAAGATGGCCCAGCAGGGCACCCCGGAGAACGTCGTCGTGCCCGACGGGACCATAAGGACGGCCTGCCAGCAGGCCTGCCCGGTCGGCGCGATCGTCTTTGGCAACATTCTCGACCCGGAGAGCGAGGTCTCGAAGGTCAAGGCCCTCGACCAGGACTACGGCCTCCTCGCCTACCTGAACACCCGGCCCCGGACGACATACCTCGCGCGGATCCGCAATCCGAACCCGAAGATGCCCGACTACACCGAACTCCCGCTCAGCAGGGTCGAGAGCCTGAACAAGAGCCATCCGAAGAAGGCCTGATCCCATGTCGCAAGCCGCCGAAACATCCGACAGCGCCCCGGCCATCCTGCAGGAGGTGAAGCCGACCCCGCTTCCGCGCGCGGTGCTCGTGGGGCACGGCAGGAGCTTCAGCTGGATCACGGAGAAGATCTGCGGGATAGCCGAGGAGAAGACCCCGGTCTGGTGGTGGTGGTGTTTCGCGGCGGCCTCGTTTGTCGCGATGTTCACGGTCGCCGGCCTCACCTACCTGGTGTCGACGGGCGTCGGCGTCTGGGGGCACCGCAATCCGGTCAACTGGGCCTGGGACATCGTCAACTTCGTCTTCTGGATCGGCATCGGCCACGCGGGGACCCTCATCTCGGCCATCCTGTGCCTCCTGCGCCAGAAGTGGCGGACCTCGATCAACCGCTCGGCGGAGGCGATGACGATCTTCGCCGTCATATGCGCCGGCATCTTCCCGGTGTTCCACCTCGGGCGCATCTGGTACTCGTGGTTCCTGTTCCCGCTGCCGAACTCGAACGTCATCTGGCAGAACTACCGCTCGCCGCTCGAATGGGACGTGTTCGCGGTTTCGACGTACGGGACGGTCTCCGTGCTCTTCTGGTACGTGGGCATGATCCCGGACCTGGCCACGATGCGCGACCGCTTCGCCTCGGTGGGCAGGACCATGAGGGCGAGGATCTACGGGTTCTTCGCCATGGGGTGGCGCGGGTCGAGCCGGCACTGGAGCAACTACGAGATGGCCTACCTGATCCTGGCCGGCATCTCGACCCCGCTCGTCCTCTCGGTCCACACGATCGTCTCCTTCGACTTCGCCGTGTCTCTGATCCCGGGGTGGCACACGACGATCTTCCCGCCGTATTTCGTCGCCGGGGCCATCTTCTCAGGGTTCGGCATGGTTCTCACCCTGGTCCTCCCCCTGCGGGCCATCTACAAGCTCGAGGACCTGGTGACGCAGTACCACATCGACTGCATGTGCAAGATCACCTTGGCGACCGGAACCATGGTGGGCTACGCGTACGCGATGGAGTTCTTCATCGCGTGGTACGGCGCGAACCCCTTCGAGGGCTTCGCCTTCATCAACCGCGCGTTCGGGCCCTACTGGTGGTCCTACTTCATCATGGTGAGCTGCAACGTGGTGACGCCCCAGCTCTTCTGGTTCAAAAAGGTGCGCCAGAACACCGCCCTCGTCTGGGTGCTCTCCCTCTTCGTCAACCTCGGCATGTGGTTCGAGCGCTTCGTCATCATCGCCACGTCGCTCGCCCGCGACTTCCTGCCCACGAGCTGGGGCTACTACAGCCCGTCGGTCGTCGAGATCTTCACCTTCTTCGGGACTTTCGGGGTCTTCTCGGTCCTCTTCCTGCTCTTCGTCCGCTTCTTGCCGATCATGGCGGTGGCGGAGCTCAAGGCGGTGACACCGCAGGCCGACCCCCATTCGGGCCACGGGACCGGCCACGCACAAAGCCATGGCTGAAAAACCCTACGGACTCATAGCGACGTTCGAGAGCCCCGGGGCCCTCACGGAGGCCGCCAAGCACGTTCGCGACGCCGGCTACCGCAACTGGGACTGCATCACGCCGTTCCCGGTCCACGGGCTGGACGCGGCGATGGGCGTCCCGCGCTCGCGGGTGCCGCGGATTTCGCTCGTCGGGGGCATCACGGGCTTCTGCACGGGGATGACGATGATCTGGTACATGGACCGCTTCGACTATCCCCTGACCGTGGGCGGCAAGCCCTTCTTCAGCCCGCTGTTCGCCTTCCCGGTCTCCTACGAGCTCACGATCCTTTTCACGGCCTTTGCGACGATCGGCGGGATGTTCTTCCTGAACGGCCTGCCGCAGCACTACCACCCGGTGCTCAACTACGAGAACATCCGGCGGGGGACCGACGACCTGTTCTTCATCGTGATCGAGAGGGCCGACCCGAGGTTCGATCCCGCGAACACCCGGGCGCTTCTCGAGAGGCTGGGCGGCCGAGAGGTCACGGAGATCGAAAGCTAGCGCCATGCGCAACGTCTACCTCATAACGGCCTTCTTGCTGATCCTCGCCCTTTCGATCCTCGGGCGGCGCGACCGCACGTTCACGAAGCCCCCCATGGACGTCTTCCCTGAATGGCTGTTTCCGGGGATGAAGTACCAGCCCAAGCTGACGCAGCAGGTGGAGAGCGCCTTTTTCGCCGACGGCCGCTCGGACCGGGTCGCTCCGCCGAACACGGTGGCCGCCTCGTACGGGCCGGCGGGCCAGCCGCTCAAGAACAACAGTTTTCTGTACCTGGGCAGGGCGCCGGACGGCTCCTTTGCGAGGGGCTTCCCGCCGTCGATCCGGGTGGACATGAAGCTCCTGGAGAGGGGAAGGGACCGGTTCACGGTCTACTGCTCGCCCTGCCACGGCGCGGTGGGAGACGGCAACGGGATCACCAAGAAGTACGGGATGGGCGCGACGCCCACCTACCACGACGACCGGCTTCGCAAGATGGCCGAGGGCGAGATCTTCAACACGATCACCAACGGAAAGGGCCAGATGAACCCCTACGGGGACAAGCTCGCGCCGGCCGACCGCTGGGCGGTGATCGCCTACGTGCGCGCGCTCCAGCGCGCACAGACGGGCACCGTGGCGGACGTGCCCGACGACCACCGGGCCGAGCTCGGAATCAAATGAACGCGCCCTCACCCTCAAAGGCCCTCTGGATCGGCGTCGCCGGGATCGCCGTGACGGCGCTCGGGATCGCGGTCTCCGGCGCGCACGACGTGGCCACGGCATGGCTTGTCGGGATCGGCTTCTGGACGGCGATGGCCCTGGGGATGCTGCTCATGATCCTCATCTGGCATGTCTTCGACGCGTCATGGCCGATCGCGCTCCGGAGGCAGTTCGAGCACGGGATAGCGGCGTTTCCGTGGCTGTGCCTGCTCTTTGCGCCGCTCGTCCTAGCCTCCATCCTCGGCCCCAAGGACATCGTCTGGCCCTGGATGAACCCGCTTCACCAGATAAGCGGCCACCGGACGGTCGCGACCGACCTCCTCTACGAGAAGAAGTCGGCGTTCCTCAACCTGCCGCTCTTCGCCGTCCTCTCGTTCGCCTTCTTCGGCATCTGGATCTGGATGTCGGCCAGGCTGCGCAAGGCGTCCTTCAGCCAGGACGATGACGGCGACATCAAGTGGACGCGCAGGAACCGAATCACCGCCGGCTTCGGCATCCCGCTGGCCGCGATCACGCTGACGGCGGCCGCGATCTACTGGTTCAAGAGCCTCGAGTACCACTGGTTCTCGACGATGTACGGCGTCTGGTACTTCACGGACTGCGCGCGCGGCGCCATGTCGCTCGGGGTCATCATCATGATCTGGCTCTACAGGCGGGGCGACTTCCGGGGAATCCTCAAGACTGACCACATGTGGGCCATCGGACAGCTCATGCTCACCTTCACGGTCTTCTGGGGCTACATCTCGTTCGACCAGTACTTCCTGATCTGGAACGCGAACATGCCGGAGGAGACCTTCTGGTACAACATCCGCGAGTACGGGGACTGGTGGTACGTGAGCCTGTTCCTCGTCTTCGGCAACTTCCTCATCCCGTTCCTCGTCCTCCTCTCCTACCGCTTCAAGGTGACGCACACGACGGCCCGGCGGATCGCCTACATGATCCTCCTCGTGATCTTCGTGGACATCACCTACAACATTCTGCCGGCCCTGAAGGACGCGAAGGGCGACCCGCTGCAGTTCTTCTCCCTGAACCTGCTTTGGGCGCTCACCTCCGTCGTCGGCGTGGGGGGCATCTGCATCGCCGCCTACCTGCGGAGCCTTGGGAAGACTAAGCTCATCCCGATCCACGACCCGCGGATCGGCGAATGCCTGGACCACAATGACTGAACCCGCCCTTCCGTCCCCCCGTCCGGTCTCGCTTGCGGCGGTCGCCACCGTCTTCGCCATCCTCTCGCTCTACGGGATAGTGACCCTGCGCCTCTACGCGGCGCACAGGCCCCCGGCACCGCAGAACGAGGCGCCGGAGCACCTGCCGAAGGAGCTCGCCTGGAAGGCGACGCCGGCCTCGAGGCGCGAGTACCTGGCGCAGCTGCGCAGCCAGCAGGCGCTCCAGGGGCAGGTCTACGGGTGGGTCGACAAGAAAACGGGCATCGTCCAGGTGCCGATCGAGAGGGCGATGGAGCTCGTCGTGAGGGACAACGGAGGGGAGAAGTGACATGAAGAGCGAATGGACACCCAATGACGCGGCGTCGCGCTGCCCGCTCCTCATCCTCCTGGCATCGGGCCTCATTTGGCTGGTTGTCGCCGGGATCCTGGGGACCGTCGCCTCGATCCAGCTTCAGAGCCCGGCGTTCCTCGCGGACTGCGCCATCTTCACATACGGCAGGCTTAGCGCGCTGTCCGAGACCGCCTTTGTGTACGGCTGGCTGGCGAACGCCGGCCTGGCGCTCGCCCTCTGGGTGCTTGGGCGGCTCGCCGGCGAGCCCCTGCGCGCCCAGAACTGGGCGGCCGTGGGAGCGGTGTTCTGGAACCTTGGTGTCGCCGCGGCCCTCGTCGGCACGGCCGCCGGCGATGCGACCGGTTTCGCCCTCCTGGGCCTCCCGGCATACGTCCAGCTGCTCCTTTTCGCCTCGTACTGCGCGATCGCCGTGTCGGGGCTCCTGGCCTGGTCGGGGCGCCTGCGCGAGACCTCCTACGCCTCGCACTGGTACGCCGCCGCAGCGCTCCTCGTCTTCCCGTGGCTACTCTCGATAGTGCACGTGATGCTCTTCGCCGCGCCCGTGCGCGGGGTCGTGCAGGCGATCGTCGCGGGCTGGTACGCGCAGTCGGCCTGGACCCTCTGGCTGGCTCCGCTCTCGCTCTCCGTGGCCTACTACGTCGTGCCCAAGGTCACCGGCAGGGTGCTCCCCTCCTATGAATTCGCGGCCCTTGGGTTCTGGTGCCTCATCTTCATCGGCGGCCTGACCGGCGGGCGCCACCTTGTGGGCGGCCCGGTGCCGGCCTGGATCCCGTCCGTCGCCGTCGTCTCGTGCGCGCTCCTCCTCTTCCACACCTTCGTCGTCTTCCTCAACCTGCGCGGCTCGTTTGGCGCGCAGGGGATTGCGGCCAAGTTCATAGCCTTCGGGCTGGCCGCGTACGTCATCGGGGCGCTGGCGGACACGCTCACTTCGTTCCACGGGGTGGCCCTCCACACGCAGTTCACCTATTTTGACGAGGCCCAGAAGCAGGCGGCGCTCTACGGGGCCGCCTCGATGATCCTCTTTGGCGGGCTCTACTTCGCCCTTCCGCGAATCACCGGCAAGGCGTGGTTCTCGGGCGGCCTGGTCCGCATCCATCTCGTTCTCACGATTGTCGGGGTCCTCCTCCTCGTCGGCTCGCTCGCCC
>Ga0182030_10012402_pt1 | contig 17061 bp, 13 predicted proteins | sample 812S3MmetaG_FD_121299 | JGI IMG/M metagenome (GOLD analysis project Ga0182030, IMG submission 121299) | Permafrost microbial communities from Stordalen Mire, Sweden - 812S3M metaG (Illumina Assembly) | ecosystem: Environmental > Terrestrial > Soil > Wetlands > Permafrost | place: Sweden...
CTTCACAATGGTGCCCTGCATGGGCACGGTGACCAATCCCGAACCACTGCCGACGACGCCGGTGTGATGTTGGCGCCTCGGCTTGAGAGCCGTGCTCTGGGGCCGCGCCGGGAGTTCGTCGTCGGTGTCGGGCACCCACAGCGCCACGGTAACCCTTCGACCGTTGACTTCGGCGGTGACGTCTTTGCGCACCCGGCCCTCGCCGACGGAGACGGCGGCGGGAGCGGAGGAGGGAAGCGTCGAGAAGTCGAGATTCGTTTCCACCCATTTTGTCGAGTGCGTGCCGTTGGCGAAGTCTTCGCTGGCGAGGATGATTACGTCAGCGGGCAGAGTGGTCGCCACGCCTTCGATGGTGGTCTCCTCGATCGCTCGGAGCATCCGGCGGCGAGCTCGCTCGCGGTCCGGTGCCCAGACCACCAATTTGGCGATGAGATTGTCGTAGTACTGCGAGATGGTGTCGCCCGCGCTGTACCCGGCGTCGAGGCGCACACCGGGACCCGACGGCTGGTCGAATCGGGTGATCGTGCCAGGGGTAGGTATGAACTTGCCGCCCGCCGGGTCTTCAGCGTTGATGCGCACTTCGATGGAGTGACCGTTGCGGGCGATGTCGTCTTGAGAAAAGTCCAGAGACTCACCGGCGGCGATACGTAGTTGCCACTCCACGAGGTCGAGGCCGGTCACCAGTTCGGTAACGGGGTGTTCGACCTGGAGTCGCGTATTCATCTCGAGAAAAAAGAACTCGCCGTCTTGGTAGAGGAACTCGACAGTCCCTGCGTTCACGTAGCCGCAGGCTTCCGAGACTTTGACGGCTGCGGCACCCATGGCGCGACGAACGTCGTCGGGAAAGTTCGGCGCCGGGCTCTCCTCGATCAATTTTTGGTGACGACGTTGGGCCGAGCAGTCGCGTTCACCCAGCCAGAGGGTGGTGCCGTGCGCGTCGGCGAGAACTTGCATCTCGATGTGACGGGGCCAGGTGAGATAACGCTCTACGTAGCACTCGTTGCGACCGAAGTAGCTGAGCGCCTCTCTCTGGGCACTCTCGAGCGCGGCGGACGCTTCTTCGGGTGCGTTGACCACTTTCATCCCGCGTCCCCCGCCGCCGAAGGCAGCTTTGATGGCGACGGGCCATCCAAACTCCTCACCGAAGTCGACGACCTCATCGGGGCTGGTGAGGGCTTGACTGCGTCCCGGCACGCCGGCGACGCCCGCCGCTTCGGCCGCGAGGCGTGAAGAGATCTTGTCGCCCATCACTTCGATCGCCTCGGGCGGGGGACCGATGAAGGTAACGCCCCGAGACGTGATGGCGCGCGCAAAATCTGTATTTTCGGAGAAGAAGCCATACCCCGGGTGCACGGCGTCGGCGCCGGAGCGCTCGATGACATCCAGGATCGCCTCGGTATTCAGATAGCTCTCGGCCGCGGTCTGGCCTCCCAGTGCGTAGGCCTCGTCGGCGAGGCGTACGTGCAGCGCGTTGCGATCGAGCTCGGAGTACACGGCTACGGTGGCGATGCCCAATTCGCGACAGGTCCTGATCACGCGAACCGCGATCTCTCCTCGATTGGCGATTAGGACTTTCTGTAACACGGATCCTCCGTCGCGGGCCTGATATTTTCTAGCACCCGTCCTGTAAACCCTAATGTTTGACCGTGGACCCCACCGTATGGCGCGTTGAACACTTCGACGAGATTGATTCGACGAATACCTACGTCAAAGATCGAGCCGACGAGCCAGAAGGTCTCGTCGCTCTGGCGGATTTTCAGACCGCGGGTCGGGGTCGCATGGACCGCAGCTGGCTCTCACCTCCGAGGTCGTCGCTGCTCTGCTCGATCCTGCTGACACCCGGTCTCGAGTCCGATCAACTGCAACTGGTGGTCGCTCTCGTGGCGCTCAGCGCTCGCAGCGCCCTCGAGCGATTGAGCGGGCTGCGCGCGGCGTTGAAATGGCCCAACGACCTCGTCGTGGACGGTGACAAACTGGCCGGTCTGCTGGCCGAAATCGTGTCCCATGGTAATGAGTTGCGTGTGGTGGTGGGCATCGGAGTAAATCTCACCTACGACGGGCCCGAGGATGTCGCGGCGACCTCGGTGCTGGCCCAGACCGGGCTCACGATTGCCCCGCGTGCGCTGCTCGACATTCTTCTCGAAGAGATTGACGTTCGCCGCGCGTTGCTCAACGACGTGGACGGACGTCTCGCGTTGCGCGAGGAGTACGTCATCGCTCTCGCGACCCTTGGCCAACACGTTCGTGTCGAGCAGTCCGACGAGACGGTGCAAGGCATCGCCGTGGGTGTCGACGAAGAAGGTCGGTTGCGCGTCGACGTTGATGGCGTGGTTCGAACGTTTTCCGTGGGTGACGTGGTGCACGTTCGCGCGGGTCAGGAGCAACGGTGAGTCCTTCGACACGGGTGCTCGTCACCGGCGCCGCCGGACAGGTGGGCGTCGATCTGATGGACGTTCTTCGAGGCGTGACGCCGCTCGGTGGTGACGCGACGTTTCAGCCCGACTCGCGACCGGTCGGCGAGGCAGAGTTTGAGCCGATGGGTTTCACGCGCAGGGACCTCGACGTGACCGATCGCGACCGCGTCGCGGCCGTGTTGCGCGAGGTGCGGCCCGATGTCATCGTGCACCTCGCCGCCTATACCGCCGTTGACCGTGCGGAAGGAGACTCGAACGCCTGTTTCAACGTGAACGAACAAGGGACGCTGAACATGTCGCGCGGCGCGCACGAAGTGGGCGCGCATCTCATCACCATCTCGACCGACTACGTGTTCGACGGCAAGAAAGGTGAGGCGTACCTCGAGTACGACGACGCTCACCCGCTGAACGTGTATGGCGCCTCCAAGCGCGAGGGCGAACTGCACTGTGAAGGCGACGATACCGTCGTGCGCACCTCCTGGGTCATGGGGGTGCGTGGCAAGAACGTCGTTCACGTGATCGCCGATCGAGCCGTGAGCGGGGCTGCCGTGCGATTCGTCGACGACCAGATGGGAACCGTCACCGCCTCGAGCGACCTCGCGCGCGCGTTGGCCACGCTCGTTCGTGCGCGGCCTGGCGGAGTCTGGCACGTCGCGAACTCCGGGGCCACGACGTGGTTCACGATCGCGGCGTACGTCGGCACGTTGCTGAACCGAGGAGAGGACTTTGCCACGCCGATTTCCTCCAGCGAGCTCGGCGGGTCGCAGGTCGCGATTCGTCCGGCGAGGAGTGACCTCAGCACGGAAAAGTTTGCCGCCGCGTTCTCGGCGTTGCCTCCGTGGCGAGACAGCGTCTCGCGTCTGGTCATTGACCGCGATCGCTTGGGAGATTCGACGTGAGCGACGTTGAAAACGACGTCGTCGCCGTGGTCGTGGACTATCACGCGGATCAGTTCTTGATCGAATGCGTGGACTCTCTCTTTGACAACGACGTGTCCCAGGTCGTTGTCGTCGAAAATGGGGAGGTCGGTTCGGTTCCCGCGGCACTGCTCGACCACGACGTGGTGCTGGTGTCGCCGGGAGTCAATCTGGGCTACGGCCGCGGTGTCAATCGCGGTGTCGCCGCCGCACGCGCGACGCCCTACGTCCTCGTCTCCAATCCAGACGTGGTGGTCCACGACGGCGCGGTAAAGGCTCTGGTTGACTATCTCGATCATCACCGCGACGTCGCGCTCGTCGGACCGAGGATCCTTCGACCCGACGGCACCGTCTACCCCTCGATGCGCGTCTTTCCCAACCCCGTGCTGGCGGGTTTCCACGCGATTCTCGCGCCTCTGTGGCCCACTAACCCCGCCACGCGTCGATACCGCGCGACGCGATCTGACGGGAGTGTCGACTGGGTCTCGGGTGCGTGCTTTCTGGTTCGTCGATCAGCCTTCGAGGAGGTCGGGGGCTTTGACGAGCGGTACTTCATGTTCGCCGAAGGCATGGCGCTCTGTTGGGCCCTGCGCGAGCGTGGCCACCTCGTTGCGGCCACGTCCGACGCGGTCGTGACCCACGTGGAGGGCGTCTCGCGGGCACGGGTCTCTCGTGAAATGCTTATCGCTCACCACAAGAGCGCCTTGCGCTTCGAGTTTCAGACGGCCCGAGGCTGGCGTCGGCTGCTGGTGCCCCTCGCGAGCGTGGTTCTGAGCCTTCGCCTGGCCTTAGTACTGGTGGCGCGCCCGAAGATTTAGTGCTCGCGAGGCGTACACTGGCGGGGAGGGTTGCGGGCGGTCTGTGGTTGAAAGTCGATGCCAGTCGCGGGCAAAACGACCCACGTAAGGCGTCTTTTTGACGCTGAGCATGGCGCGGTTTAGAAGTAAGTCCTGCCTCTAACTGATCAAACTGATCGGTGAGGGTGTCAGGCGAGTGTGGGGTCAAAGACCAGGTCAGCGCTCGCAACCCACTTAATTGAGCCGGTGGACCGGTAGGGTAAAACACGACATGAGCGTATTTCAGAAGATATTGAAGGCCGGCGAGGGCAAACGCGTCCGTCAACTCGCCGAGCTGGTCGGGCCGATTAACGACCTCGCCGAAGAGACGGCCGCCCTCAGCGACGCTGAACTGCAGGCCAAGACCGATGAGTTTCGTGCTCGTTTGGCCGAGGGTGAAACCCTGGACGACCTCTTAATAGAAGCCTTCGCCGTGGTGCGCGAGGCGGCCACCCGCGTCTTGGGCCAGCGCCACTATGACGTCCAGTTAATGGGCGGTATGGCTCTGCACTTTGGCTGGATCGCGGAAATGAAGACGGGTGAAGGCAAGACCTTGGTCTCGACGTTGCCCGTCTATTTGAACGCGCTCGCGGGTGAGGGTGTTCACGTGGTGACGGTGAACGACTACCTGGCCTCTCGCGACGCGAAGTGGATGGGTGAGTTGCACCGTTGGCTCGGCATTTCGGTGGGTCGGGTGGGACCCGACTTGCAAGACTTCGAGGACAAGCGCGCGGCCTACGCCGCCGACGTGACCTATGGCACGAACACCGAGTTCGGCTTTGACTACCTGCGCGACAATATGGCGCGGCGCACAGAGCACATGGTTCAACGAGGTCACCACTACGCCATCGTCGACGAGGTTGACTCGATCCTGATCGACGAGGCCCGTACGCCGCTCATTATCTCAGGGCCCGCCTCGGACGTGACGAAGCTCTACTACCAGTTCGCCTCAATAGCGCGGTCCCTGACGCGCGACACGGACTACGAAGTCGACGAAGAGAAGAAGACCGTCGTGCCCACAGAAGCGGGCATCGAGAAGGTCGAGCGCCAGCTGGGCGTCACCAACCTCTATGACGCCGTCGCCACGAACTACGTGCACCAACTCGGTCAGGCTCTTCGAGCGAAGGAACTGTTCCACCGTGACAAGGACTATCTGGTCGATGCCGGAGAGGTAAAGATCGTTGACGAGTTCACGGGGCGCACCCTCGAGGGGCGTCGCTGGAGTGACGGACTACACCAGGCCGTTGAGGCCAAAGAGCGCGTGCGCATTCAAGAAGAGAATCACACCTGGGCAACGGTCACTCTTCAGAACTACTTCCGCTTGTACGAAAAGTTGGCCGGAATGACCGGTACCGCGGAGACCGAAGCGGCCGAGTTCGGCAACACCTACGGCCTCTCCGTCGTACCGATACCCACCAACCAGCCGGCCATTCGCGACGATAAGCCGGACCTCATCTATAAGACGGAAGAGGCCAAGTTTGGCGCCATCGTGGACGACGTGCGCGATCGCTCGGACAGCGGTCAGCCCGTTCTCCTCGGCACGGCCTCGGTCGAAAAATCGGAACTTCTCTCGCGCGAACTCTCCAAAGCCGGTATTCCCCACGAGGTGTTGAACGCGAAGCAACACTTCCGTGAAGCAGAGATCGTGGCGCAAGCTGGTCGCAAGGGCGCCGTCACGGTAGCGACCAACATGGCCGGTCGAGGCGTTGACGTCATCCTCGGTGGTAACTTCGAAGGCCTCGCCACCCGCGAAGTCATTGGGCAGGGTCTGGCCCCGGGTACTGCGGAGTTCGACGCGGCCTACGAAGTGGCAGCGAAGAAGTGGAAGATCATCACCCAAGGCGAGGGTGACGAAGTGCGCGCGGCCGGTGGACTTTACGTGCTCGGCACGGAGCGACACGACTCGCGGCGCATTGATAATCAGTTGCGAGGTCGATCGGGACGTCAGGGCGACCCTGGTGAGAGCCGGTTCTACCTCTCTCTTGAGGATGACCTGTTGCGTCTGTTCGCGACCGGGGCCGTGTCGTGGGTCATGGACCGCGCGATGCCCGAAGAAGAGGCCATCGAAGCGAAGATGGTGTCCAAAGCGATCGAGCGCGCCCAGAACACGGTGGAAGCCCGTAACGCCGAGATTCGTAAAGATGTCTTGAAATACGACGAAGTGATGAACGAGCAACGCAAGGTCATCTACAAGCGTCGCCAGCAGGTGATCGAAGGCGAGGACATTCACGACGCCACCATCGAACTCATCGAAGAGCGCATCGCAGATGCGGTCGCCTCCCACGTGGGCTTAGGTTTCCACGAAGAGTGGGATATGAATGCCCTGGTACTCGACCTGCAGTCCTTTTATCCGACCGAACAGACCGTCGACTCGCTCAGCGTCTACACCGACGCAGAAGAGATCGGCGCGCTCGTTATCGACGAGGCGGTCGGCAAGTACGAAAAGAAAGCCGAGAACTTTCCCGGTGGCCTTGACACCGCGAAAGAGATCGAGCGTGACGTCATGTTGCAGATACTCGACCAACGCTGGCGTGATCACCTCTCGGACATGGACTACCTACGCGACGGCATCCACCTTCGCCAAACTGCTCAGCAGGACCCGCTCAACGCGTGGCAGAAGGAGGGGTATCTCATGTTTGAGCACCTCCTGGACGCCGTCGATATCGACTACGTGCGCTACATCACCCACGTGGAGGCGACGGCCGCCGTTGAAGAGAGCACGGTTGATGACGGCCTCGAAGGAGCGCTCACCAACGCCAACGAAATAGCCCCGGGGGCGACCGAACTGCCGGCGCACGTAAACGCCGGCCCGTCGACGGCACCCAAGGCCCCAGCCACCGCGGCGCCACACGAGAAGCTCGGTCGCAACGATCCGTGCTGGTGCGGATCGAAGCGTAAGTTCAAGCAGTGCCATGGCCGACCCTAAGGCGGAAAACGCCCTACGCCTCGCCCTGGTCACGATCGAAGAGCTCGAGACCAGGTGGGAAGCGGCGCGCGACTATTTGAAGATGGACGCGAATCGTGCGCGACGCGCACTTCTGAGTGACCTCGCGGCCGACCCCAATCTCTGGGTTGACCAGGATAACGCTCGCGAGGTAACGACCGAGCTGGGACGCCTTTCTAATGACCTTGACGCGTTTGACGGGCTTCGGAGCGAACTTGACGACGCGGTGGTCCTGGCCGAGTTCGCGCGCGAGTCACTCGACGTCGGCGAGCCCGACGCGTCAACCTTTCGCGAACTCGCCGACGCCGTCGACGCGTTAGGGCGCGACATCGCCGCACTCGAGATTCAGAGTCTTTTTAGCGGACCCTACGACGAAAACGCCGCCATCGTCGACCTGCATGCCGGCGCCGGTGGCACGGACGCGCAGGACTGGACCGAGATGTTGTTGCGCATGTACTCACGCTGGGCCGAACGACGCGGCTTTGGCGTAGAGATCGATGAGGCGACTGAGGGTCAAGAGGCCGGACTGTTGTCCTCAACATTTATCGTGACCGGGCGCTTCGCATACGGGTGGCTGTCGGCCGAACGCGGCGTGCACCGCCTCGTACGCATTAGTCCCTTCGACTCACAGGCGCGCCGCCAGACCAGCTTCGCCAGCCTTGACGTGACACCTCTTCTGGACGAAAGTGCCGGGGAAGTGGAGATCGATGAGAAGGACCTACGAGTGGACACGTTTCGTTCTTCGGGCGCCGGAGGTCAGCACATCAACAAAACGGACTCCGCGATACGCATCACGCACTTGCCGACGGGAATCGTCGTCACGTGCCAGAACGAGCGTTCGCAACATCAAAACCGCGCGCGCGCCATGCAGATTCTGGAAGCGAAACTCTCCGAGCGCGCTCGCGCGCAGCGTCAGGCGGAGATGGACGCGCTGAGTGGCAATCGTTCGGACAATGCGTGGGGATCACAGATTCGCAGTTACGTGCAAGCGCCCTACCAGCTTGTGAAAGATCACCGGAGCGACTACGAAACGGGCAACGTTGACGCCGTACTCGACGGTGACCTAGACGGATTTATGGAAGCCGAGCTTCGCCGTCAGCGTTCGGCACTATAAAAATTTCGGGGTTGTTGATTTGCTGGTGTTTGATGGTTCAAGTCGTCGGGGCCTCCTCAGTAGAATGGTCGTGTCGCCGTGCCCGAACATTGCACAACAATCTGATAATCCCAAGGGTGTGAAGTCGTGATTCGATTCGAAAACGTGTCTAAGACGTACAAGAACGGCACCCCCGCTCTCAAAGACATCTCGCTCGATATCGAAAAGGGCGAGTTTGTGTTCCTCGTCGGAGCCTCAGGCTCCGGCAAGACGACATTCCTACGCCTGCTGCTTCGCGAGGAGCACCCCGACAAGGGTCGAATTCTCGAGGCCGGACGCGACATCGGTGACCTGCCTAAGTGGCGCGTCCCGTATCTGCGTCGAAACATCGGCTGCGTCTTTCAGGACTTTCGACTCCTGCCAAACAAGAGCGTCTTTGAGAACGTGGCCTTCGCCTTGGAAGTGATCGGGCGACCGCGTTCGACGGTGGAGTCTCAGGTCCCACAGATCTTGGAGTTGGTGGGACTTACCGACAAGGCCAAGAACCGTCCTCACGAGCTCTCCGGTGGTGAACAGCAGCGCGTCGCCGTGGCGCGTGCGTTCGTCAATCGTCCGCTCATTCTTCTCGCCGACGAACCAACCGGCAACCTCGACCCCTCGAACTCTGAATCGATCATGGCGCTGCTGGAGCGCATCAATCGCACCGGAACGACGGTGGTCATGGCGACGCACGACAAGACACTGGTCGACCGCATGCGTCGTCGCGTCATCGAACTTGACCGGGGCGAGATGATCCGCGACCAGGTTCGTGGTGTCTACGGCATCGACGAAGGCGTGTCGATCTAATGCGCGTCTATCTTCGCTACGCCTTCAAGGAGACTTTCGGGAACCTCTGGCGAAATCGAATGATGACCATCGCCGCCGTTTTGACCGTGGCGGTCTCGCTCTCCCTGGTCGGGGCGGCGTTGTTGTTGAAGCAGAGCGCCGCACAGGCCTCCGTCGACTGGCAGCAAGGCACCCGGGTGACCGTCTGGCTGCAACCCGACGCCACGTCGAATGAGATCACGGCGGTCGGCAACCAGTTGAACGGCATGCCCATCGTCAAGCACTGCGTGTACTACTCACAAGCCAAGGACTTCGCGCAGGCGAAAAAGATCTTGCCTCTCGCTGAGTCTCAGGTGTTGAAGACCGCCTCCGAAGTGCCGTCCTCCTATCAGTGCGTGCCCGTCGTGCCGTCGGACACCTTTACGGTGGAGTCGACGTTCAACGGCCAGCCACACATTTACGCGGTGACCGGACCGAACCAGCAGATTCGCTCAATGAATCGAGTCATTCGAGTGCTCCAGATTGTCTTCCTCGCTTTGGCCGCGGTGTTGCTGCTCAGTGCGTTGGTGTTAATCCTCAACACCATTCGTATGGCGATCTTCTCGCGCCGGCGTGAAGTCTCGGTCATGAAGCTCGTCGGGGCAACGAACTGGTTCATTCGTGTGCCGTACATCACCGAAGGATTCATCCAAGGGCTGCTGGGATCGCTGGTGGCGATCGCCTTTGTCAGTCTGCTGAAGGCGTTCTATCCGCTACACGAGGAGTTCACACTTAACTCCTCGGCGCTGCTGGGGACCAACGTGGTGGTGCTCGTCGTGGGCGTGGTGATCGGGTCAGTCGGATCGGCAATCGCGATCCGACGCTTCCTCGACGTCTAAGTACCTTCGTCGAAGTCAAGGGCCAGGGAATTCACGCAGTAGCGAAGCCCACTGGGCGTGGGTCCGTCGTCGAAGACGTGACCCAGATGCCCCCCGCATCGCGAGCAGAGGATCTCTGTGCGCTGACGCAAGAGTGATCGGTCAGCGCGCTCTGTGATCGTGCCTGGTTCACACGCGTCAAAACTCGGCCACCCACAACCCGAATCGAACTTTTGGGCGCTGGTGAAAAGCACCTGGTGACAACCACCGCAACTAAATACTCCCTCGGCGTCAACGGCCAGCAGTGAGCCGCTGAAAGGCGCCTCGGTCGCAGCCCTGCGCAGTACCGCGTAGCGGTCACTCGAAAGTTCCTCGCGCCACTCGTCGTCGTTTTTCTCGATCTCAAAACTCATGGACGCAGTGTAGGGGCCGCGTCAGGAGTAGTTGGGCCGCGGCGCCTCGTGATAGGCCGGTGGATATTCCGGCTGACCCTCGAGCAGTCGCGTGAAGGCGCCCGCCAGTCCTTCGGGATCGAGACCGAGTTCGGCCAGAAGTTCGTCCGGCTTATGGTGCTCGAGGTAGACGCGCGGAACTCCGAGGATGCGAGTGGTCGGGAAGGGCCGACCTAGCTCTTGCGCCCGTAAGCGTACGGCGGAGACCATCAACGTGCCCGCGCCCCCGTGACGAGTGGCGTCTTCGACCGTAATGATGCGCTCGTGGCGTAAAGCGTCGTCGATCATCTCAGAGTCGGGTGGAAGAACGCGAACGTCATAGAGCGTGACGCGCGACGCGTCAGCTCCCATTCGCGCCAACGCGGCGTACGCACTGGGCGCCATTTTGCCAACCGCCAAGACGCAGAGCGATCCGTCGCCTTTCACGACCCGTCGCGCACTGAGCCCCTCGCCGACCCGGCCGTCAAAGGACGGTGAATCGGTCTTCGGGTAGCGAATCGCGCTGGGGCCCGAGAGTGACAGAGCCGTGTCGAGCATGACGGGGATCTCCTCGGCCGTTGAAGGCGCGAAGATCGTCATGTTGGGAATGGCGAGACAGAGGACGATGTCGAGCAGGCCGTGGTGGCTCGGACCGTCGTCGCCGGTAATCCCCGAACTCTTGAAGACAAAGACCACGGGCAGGTTCAAGAGTCCCACGTCCAAGTTGGCCTGGTCGAAAGCGCGAGAGAAGAAGGTGGAGTACATCGCGACGATGGGCTTCAGTCCGCCCATCGCCATTCCTGCCGCCGCGGTGACCGCGTGCTGCTCGGCGATTCCCACGTCAAAGAAACGATCCGGGTAGCGCGCCTCAAACTCCAACAGTCCTGTCGGTCCGGCCATCGCCGCGGTGAGGGCCACGATGCGGTCGTCGGCCGCGGCGACCTTCACGATCGACTCGGAGAAAACTTCATTGAACGACGTGGTCGAAGTGTTCGCCGCGTGGGCCGCCGGCAACTTGTAGTCATGCATCTTGAGGTCGTCACTCACGGCGGGCTCGTACCCTCGACCCTTTTGGGTGAGGGTATGCACGACGATCGGCCCTTCCCACTCGGCAGCGCTTCGAAAGGCGGTCTCGAGGGCTTCAATGTTGTGGCCATCGATAGGCCCGACGTAGCGCACACCAAGAGTCTCGAAGAAGGTGTGGGGCGCGACCATCTCGCGCACGACCGAGGTGAATCCGTCGATGCCGTAGTAGGCCGCCTTTCCGACACGCGGGAGGTGGGGGACCAGTCGACGCAGACGCTCGCGAAAGGTCAGGTACCGGCGATTGAGCCGAAGTGACGTGAGTGACTCCGACAACTTCGAGACGGTGGGGGCATAGCTGCGTCCGTTGTCGTTCAAGACGATGACCACGCGCTGGTTGGAGTGTCCGAGATTGTTGAGCGCCTCGTAGGCCATGCCGCCCGTGAGCGATCCATCGCCGACGACCGCAACGACGTGGCGTTGGCCGCCGTGCCCAATGAGTTCTTTGCGCTGCTGCAGCGCCACGGAGAGGCCGTGCGCGTAAGAGAGCGCCGTCGAGGCGTGGCTCGACTCGATCCAGTCATGCTGGCTCTCCGAGCGGTTGGGGTATCCCGACAGTCCGCCGCGCTGACGAAGATTCTTGAATCCGTATCGCCGACCGGTCAGGAGTTTGTGGACGTATGCCTGATGCCCGGTGTCCCACAGCAGAATGTCTTTGGGGGAGTCGAAGACGCGATGTAGGGCGATGGTGAGTTCGACCACACCGAGGTTAGAGCCGAGATGTCCGCCCGTTCTCGTGACATTCGCGATGATGAAATCTCGGATCTCGTCGGAGAGTTTTCGCAACTGGTGATAGGAGAGGGATCGAAGGTCGGCGGGCGTTTCAATCGACGGCAAGATCACGGAAGTCAGCCTATCGGTGGCGTTATTGCAGGGTCGACGAATCATACGAACACGCTGAGAACTCAACGACGACGCGACCCCGGGTCGTCTAGTCGGACGAAGTGCTCGACGCCGTTTTGGACGGAGCGCTCGAGCTCGACGAGGTTGTCGAACTCGCGGGCGTGGCCGCAGTCGTCGTTGACGTGGAGTCGGTCTTTGGCGACGTGGAAGAGTCGGACTTCGACGACTCAGATTTCGACGAATCGGACTTCGAAGAGTCGGACTTAGATCCTCGACTGTCGTTCTTGTAGAACCCGCTGCCCTTAAAGACGATGCCCACCGCTGAGAAGACTTTGCGAAGTTCGCCGCCGCACAGAGGGCACGCGGTGAGAGCCGCGTCGGTGAACTTTTGGACGGCCTCTACGCGCTCGTGGCACTGCTGGCACTCGTATTCGTAGGTAGGCATCACAGACTCCGGGCAGACAAACTGATCTGAGCAGTGTACCGGTCGAGGGGACTCTCTCTGCTTGTGGCGTAGCATGACGCGGTGGACGACTTCCACCAACTACGACGCGGCGGACCCGTGGGCGCCCCGTTCCCGCGGGACGTGGGCCCCTCTGAGGTCAGTGCCCGGCGAGCCCTGGCGCGGGCTCGTGTGACGATGCTCGCCTCCACGACGACGGCTATTGCCTCCAACACCCTCAACAAAGGCGATGTGTTGGCGACCGCTCGCGTCGCGGGCATTCAGGCGGCCAAGAGGGCCTCGTCGCTGCTGCCGATGGCCCATCCCGTGCTGGTGGGCAACGTCTACGTCAATTTTACGATCGGCGACACGTTCATTGATCTCGAAGCGGGTGTCGACACGGTCGATCGCACCGGCGTAGAGATGGAAGCTCTCACTGCAGTAACCGTGGCGGCGCTCACGGTGTATGACATGTGCAAGTCCAACGACCGAACAATGACTATTGAGCGCGTGGCGTTGTGGGAAAAGTCGGGCGGGCGCTCGGGTACCTGGCGCCGCGATGAGCCTTCCAACGGCGGCCTTCTCGACCAGTAACTCTCGTTCGCCACTACTCTCTTTGCGATGAGCACCATTCGCGGGGGAGTAGAGCAGAGTCGTGAGCGCCTGGTGGCGCTGGTGCTTCTTCTTCAACGCGCCTGGCAGTACGGGGCGCTAACCCAAGAGGAGATTTTGCGCGACCTCACTATCGACGAGTATCCCGTTGCGGCGAAGGGGCCGCGAAAGATTCGAGCGTACGAGGGAAGCGATTCCACGGTGCGCCAGAAGTTCGAGCGCGACAAGGCCCGCATCCGCGATCTGGGCTTTGCTATTGAGACAGTTCCAAACGACGATGGCTCGGTGGGCTACAAAATCGACCCATCGAGCGGCTACGCCCCTCCCATCTATTTCACTCGTGACGAAGAGCGAGTCGTGAAGCTGGCGTTGCGATTCTGTGGATTCGGCAAGTCGGGCGCCTTCAGTGTCTTCAACGACATTGCAGCCGGCGACGGAGGTCTCGAAGCGTCGAACTACTACACGCCGGTGCTACGGGCGTTGAACTTGCGCCGGGCTCTGTCCTTTGACTACCTTTCGGCCGCTAACAAAACGCGGGTTGTTGAACCTCTCGCGATTGAAGTTTCCAACGGGGCGAGCTATCTAGTAGCCCGCGTGCAAGAGACTCGTGAGATCAAGGGGTACCGCTTCACACGAATGACGTCGATGCCTGAAGTACTGAACGACGCTTTTGAGGTCACCGTCGAAGACGTCCAAGTCGCACGGGCGTGGCGACCGGAATATGCACGATCGCCGCGGCCCATTGAGGTGGTAGTGGCGACGAACGAGGACTACGCCGATCTCTTGGTCCGTCAGTACCCGGGAGCCCTCGCCGAGGCCAAGAAGAACGGCGCGGTGGAAGTCAGCATGACCTTTGAGAGCCCGCGCGCGGCCCTGCGCTTTGTGCTGGACGGGGCCGATCGGGTCCGGCTTCAGTCGCCAAAGTCCCTGAAGAGTGAGCTGCAGGAGTGGCTGGGCAGTGTGAATCGAGGGCAGATTCCCCCTCCGTCGTCATTGGTCTTTGAGGTGACACCGGCGAACGACGTTCTGGGCCAGACTCTGCAGCTGTTGCACGCTGTCTACGCCAGCGACGAAGGGTTGCACATCAGTGAATTGGCGAGACGGTTTTCGCTGTCTCCCGAGCATGTTCGATTGATCATGGATCGTCTCGTTTCTCTTGAGCCGATGGCCGAGATGTCCGATGGAACGGACCGCTTCCCGGCCCACGTCCTCAAGGAGTGCGACGACTGGGACGACGAGGAAAACGATGACTCCCTCTATCGCGCCGACTTCTCGGATCTACCCGAGGGCGCCGACGATCCCTCGGCTTTCATGTGGCGCGACCTCTTTGAACTGAATATTGCCCTGCGCGAGGCCTCGCGGATCTACACCGATCCGGCCATATTCTCGGCGATCGAGAAAATCGAGCGCACGACCAGCGTGACCGTACAGGTCGAGTTGACGACGAGCGAGGCCCTGATCGACCAGGTGGAACGCGCGATAGAGACTCACTCGCAGATCAAGATCGACTACGCCTCCGCGGAGAGTGACGAGTCCCACACTCGCGCCATCGAACCACGCGAGATGAAGGTCTTAAATGGTCATACCTATGTGCGGGCGTACAGCACGTCGCGCGAGGGATGGCGAACGTTTCGGGTGGACCGGATCCTGGACGTGCTGGCGACGTCGCCTGCGCCGGAGCGCCCCGTCGATCCCGTCTCGAACTGGCTCACCCAAGTGGGTGAGGAGGGCGACGAAGTCGTCGTCGTTGTCGAACCCGAGAATCGCTGGCTCTTTGAGCCTCTCCCGGGTGCGGTGTGGCGGGCTCTGGAGGACGGGCGTCACGCGGTTAAGTTCCGCGTCAGCGAAGGTCGCTTTCTCGACTACCTCATGCTGCGCGCCGGACCCGGCGCCGTGGTCGTGACCGAGACGTACGCTCTGGCCGGTCACGATCTCGCGCGCAAGATCGCCGCACAGCTGTAAGCGACCGTTGTGCCCCGAAAGGGGGCCGCGTGATTCGTCTCATGCCTCGTCGTACCAACGATGTCACGTACTTCACTCGCGACGCCGCTCTTGAGCTCGAGGGACTGCGCGAAGGAGGTCCCGGCTGGTGGCTTCGCGGCGGTGGTGATACGTGCGATCCAACTGACGTGGCGAGGACGTTCACGACGAGCGAACGCTCAAAGGTGGTGGGCTATGACCTCATCGTCGCGGCACCTCGACCGATCTCTACTCTTCTTGCCGTCGATCCCTATCACGCGAGGGGCGTCATTGAGGCGCACCGCGCGTCAGTGCGCGCGACGATTGACTATCTCGAAGACCGGGCACTCGTGGTACGCGATCGACGCAACGGTCGAGACCACGAGGAGTTGGCTCGGTGGGAGAGTGTCGTTTCTTTTACGCATGGCGTGAACCGTCATGGCGAACCGCACCTGCACGACCACGTATTGGTGGGCGCACGGCCCGAGGGTCAGAGAAACGTCCTTGACTCGCGGGCGCTGTACGCCCACGCCCACGCCGCTGACGCGCTCTATCGCACGTCGTTGCGCCACGAGTTGGAGGTGCGCACACCGTGGTCGGCCTGGCGCTCCTTTGAAGGCGTGGAGCGAGTCGTCGGACTCGACGAAGGGTACCGGGCCCTGTGGTCCGGACACCATCGCGACCGCGGCGAGAAACTGGCGTGGACGCGCGAAGAGACAGTGCGGTCGTGGTCGCACGACCTCTCTCGCTATGAACCCCTCGGTGTCGTGCCTGTCGCTCGTCGTGAACGCGGCGTCTTAGACGAGCATCGATTCGCTGGCGCTCTGGAAGGGCGAGACGACGTGGCGCGTCGCCATGTCGTCGTGGCTTGGGCTGACGCGGCTCCCTTTGGACAAGATCCCCGGGACCTCACGCGCCAGCTCGACGAGATCTATCCCGGCCTTCGATTACGCGCCGGCGTCTACGAGCCGATGATGCCCGTGCGCGACGCGCGCATGTTGGCCACCGTGCGTGAGAACGGTCCTCGTCCTCTGGAACGACGTCAGTTTGAGGAGTGGCGCGAACGCTCATTGGAGACGTCGCGCTCGCGTGGCGGGCGATCGAGGTAGGGCCGAAAACGGGGCTCACGATAGGCCGGCGTGAGCTCGACCCAGCGAAGGTGGTTCTGGGCGTCGAGCCCGAGCGCGTGACCGTCGCGCCCTTGAGCGATCTCGCTCATCGTCAGTCGATCACGCTCGACCCAACTGAGCGAGTGCCCCACTGTGCGGCCCTTCACGTCGCGCTGAACGCTCGGCGCAGGGGTCATTTCTCTTCCGGCGAGGTGGCGCAGGGTCTCCAACGTGGTGCGATCCGCGATTCCCGGAAGGACCAGTGTGGTGGGAAAAAGAGAGAGAAAGCCCTCGGCCGAAGTGCCCCAGCGGGCGCGCGCTTGGGAGAGGTCTTGCAGGCAGGCGAGGGTCAACACCCCCTGACCCCCGCCCTCAAAGACGATGCCCGCAAGTCGTGGGAGGGGAGCCACGTTGGCCAGTTCGTCGAGAGCCAGAAGTAGCTTGGCGCCCTCGTGGTGACGGTCATAAGTGGCGTGCACCACCTCTTCAATGAGGCCCACAACGAGAGGGATGGAGACGGCTTGGTGACGGCTCGGAGAGACAATGTGCAGCTGGTGAGGTCCACGAAGGAATGCTTCAACGTCAAGCGGAGACTCGCGAGCTGACGCGCGGGCCGCCTCGGTGCGAACGCCGGCGAAGAGCCCGGCTGTTGTTGACCAGATACTCGAGCGCTCACGCTCCTCGGTCGCCAGCACA
>Ga0182030_10012403_pt1 | contig 17060 bp, 18 predicted proteins | sample 812S3MmetaG_FD_121299 | JGI IMG/M metagenome (GOLD analysis project Ga0182030, IMG submission 121299) | Permafrost microbial communities from Stordalen Mire, Sweden - 812S3M metaG (Illumina Assembly) | ecosystem: Environmental > Terrestrial > Soil > Wetlands > Permafrost | place: Sweden...
GATCCTGACCGTAAGGACCACCGGGAGGAGACGTCATTGCCGAACCACCCTCACTCTCGTCGACGACTTCCGCGAAGGTAGCCGCGCAACCGCGTCACTGCAATTATGCGCCAGTTGTCTGGGCTGACCTAAGCCTTGACATCAGCCTTGACGTTAGCCATCGCCAGCACGTCCAGGCGGCGGTCGAGCTCCTCGATCGACAGCTTGTCGCCGATCAGGCCGCGGTCGATCACCGTCTGGCGAATGGTCTTGCGTTCCTTGAGCGCTTGTTTGGCCACCGCGGCGGCCTCCTCGTAGCCGATGGCCGAGTTCAACGGTGTCACGATCGACGGCGACGACTCGGCCAGCTCGCGCAGGTGCTCGACGTGGGCGGACAGTCCGGTGATGCAGCGCTCGGCGAACAGCTTCGACACATTGGTCAGCAGTTTGAACGACTCGAGAAGATTGCGGGCCATCATCGGGATATAGACGTTGAGCTCAAAAGCGCCGCTCGCGCCGCCCCAGGCGACGGCTGCGTCGTTGCCGATCACCTGCGCGGCGACCTGCGTAACCGCCTCCGGCAGAACCGGATTCACCTTGCCCGGCATGATCGAGCTCCCCGGCTGCAGGTCCGGCAGCTGGATTTCCCCGAGACCGGTCAGCGGGCCGGATCCCATCCAGCGGATATCGTTGGCGATCTTGGTCAGTGACACCGCGATGGTGCGCAGCGCACCGGACGCCTCCACCAGCCCATCGCGGGCGGCCTGCGCCTCGAAAGAATTTGCTGCCGTGCGCAACTCGGTGAGTCCAGTCTGTGCGACCAGCGTCTCGACCACCTTGGCGCCGAAGCCCTCGGGGGCGTTCAGGCCGGTGCCCACCGCGGTTCCGCCGATCGCCAGTTCACCCAGCCGGGGCAGCGTCGCGCGCACCCGCTCGATCCCGGCCTCGATCTGGCGGGCGTATCCGCTGAACTCCTGGCCGAGCGTCACCGGAACGGCATCCATCAGGTGCGTGCGGCCCGATTTGACCACTGTGCGCCATTCGCCGGCCTTGGCGGCCAGAGCGCCGTGCAGCACCTCGAGCGCCGGGATGAGATGACGCACCGCGGCCTCGGTGGCCGCGATGTGAGTGGCGGTCGGGAAGGTGTCGTTGGACGACTGCGACATGTTGACGTCGTCGTTGGGGTGCACAACAACGGGAGGGGTCGCCTTGGCCGCGATGCTGGCGATCACCTCGTTGGTGTTCATGTTGGAGCTGGTGCCCGACCCGGTTTGGAAGACGTCGATGGGGAACTGGTCGTCGTGGCGACCGTCGGCGATTTCAGCCGCCGCAGCGATGATCGCGTCGGCCTTTTCCGGTGCCAGCAATCCGAGGTCTTTGTTCACTTGGGCGCAGGCGGCCTTCAGCAGCCCCAGCGCACGGATCTGGGCGCGCTCCAGACCTCGGCCCGAGATCGGGAAGTTCTCCACGGCGCGCTGGGTTTGGGCCCGCCACAACGCTTTCGCCGGTACCCGGACCTCGCCCATTGTGTCGTGCTCAATGCGGTATTCCGTGTCCTCGAGGCTGTCGGCCATAAGTCGGTACCTCTTCGTTGGGGGTTCGTTGGGGATTTGTCGAATGCTTATTCGGCGGCTCAGGGCAGGGGATAGGCCGCGGTGCTATCACCGGTGAAGTCGATGGCGGAGTATTCGTTGAGCTTCGAGAGCCGGTGGTAGGCGTCGATCATCCGGACGGTGCCCGACTTCGAGCGCATCACAATCGACTGGGTGGTGCAGCCACCGGGGTAGTAGTGCACCCCCTTGAGGAGATCGCCGTCGGTGACCCAGGTTGCGCAGAAGAAGACGTTCTCGCCGGACACCAGATCTTCGGTGGTCAGCACCCGGCCGACGTCGTGGCCGGCGTCCAGCGCCTTGCGGCGTTCGGCCTCGTCCGTAGGTACCAGTTGGGCTTGAATCGCTCCGCCCATGCACCGGATCGCCGCTGCGGTGATGATGCCCTCCGGGGTGCCGCCGATCCCGGCCAGCATGTCGGTGCCCGAACCCGGCCGGCAGGCGGAAATGGCGCCGGCGACGTCGCCGTCGGTGATCAGCCGGATGCGGGCGCCCGTGGCGCGCACGTCGGCGATCAGCTGGGCGTGCCGCGGCCGGTCCAGGATGCACACGGTCATGTCCCGCACCGACAGTTCCTTGACCCGGGCGACCGCCCGGACGTTGTCGGCGATTGGCGCCGTGATGTCCAGCACGTGCGCGGCATCGGGGCCGACGGCGATCTTGTTCATGTAGAACACCGCGGACGGGTCGAACATTGCGCCGCGGTCGGCTACCGCCAGCACCGCGATGGCGTTGGGCATGCCTTTGCTCATCAGCGTGGTGCCGTCAATCGGGTCGACGGCGAAGTCGCACTCCGGGCCGTCGCCGTTGCCGACGTGTTCGCCGTTGTAGAGCATCGGCGCTTCGTCTTTCTCGCCCTCACCGATCACCACCACGCCGCGCATCGACACCGAATTCACCAGTTCGCGTATCGCGTCAACGGCGGCGCCGTCGCCGCCCTCTTTGTCGCCGCGGCCCACCCAGCGACCAGCGGCCATGGCACCTGCCTCGGTGACTCGAACCAGTTCCAGGGCCAGGTTTCGGTCCGGGGCTTCGCCGCGCGGACGAACCTGAGATGAACCGGATCCCGACGAGGGAGCGCCCGCAACTGTCATGGTTGCAGATTGTCCCAGAAGCAGATCGGTCCGTCGGAGCTGGGCCGTGAGCGGCGATCGCAAGCGCGGCGCAGCCGGGCGCAGCGGGTCGCCGCCATCGAGTCTGGCTGGTGACAACCGGCTGCGATCCTGCTGGGATACTTGAGCCGTGACCGATGAACCGCAGCCCAACGTTGGGGGTGCTCCAGATGCTGGGGCGTCCGGCGAGCCGGCTCCCGCGCGCGGGCCCGTTGCAAGGCCGGCCAAGCCGCGCCTGTTGCAGGACGGCCGCGACATGTTCTGGTCGCTCGCGCCGCTGGTGCTCGGGTGCATCTTGCTGGCCGGCATGGTCGGGATGTGTTCGTTCGCGCCGCGCGGTACCAACAAGGGACAGATCCCGTCATACAACGTGGCGACGGCCTTGCGGGCGGACGCTGCGACACTGGGGTTCCCCATTCGACTGCCGCAGTTACCCGCGGGCTGGCAGGCCAACTCCGGCGGCCGGGGCGGTATCGAGAATGGCCGCACCGATCCGTCGACCGGTCACCGGCTGAACGCGGCCACCTCGATTGTGGGATACATCAGCCCGACCGGAATGTATCTGAGCCTGACCCAGAGCAACGCCGACGAGGACAAGCTGGTGGCCTCGATCCATTCCGCTGTGGCTCCGACCGGAGCGACCGACGTCGCAGGGACCAGCTGGGTCGTCTATCAAGGTGCAGGCCAAAGCGGGGCGGACGCCGAGCCGATCTGGACCACCAGGCTTGCCGGCCCGGGCGGCGCCGCCCAGCTCGCGATCACCGGTGCCGGCAGCACCGAGCAGTTCCGTACGCTGGCCTCGGCGACACAATCCCAGCCGCCTCTCCCGACGCGCTGAAGAAAAGGGGCAGTGTGACCGCACCCGTAGCAGATCTCTCTGGATGGGCGGTGGCACCGTTCACCGGTGGCGGCTACACCCACGATGTCTATCGCAAGGGCGCCGGTCCCGGGGTGGTGCTGATTCCCGAGTTACCCGGAATCCATCCCGGCGTGCTGGGTCTGGGTAATCACCTGGTGGACGAGGGGTTCACTGTCGCCATTCCGTCGCTGTTCGGCAGGCCGGGTGGGCCGGGTACGGGCGTACACGCTACCGCTAGCATCGCGAAGGCCTGTGTGGCAAAGGAGTTCGCGGCATTCGCCACCAACAAAGCGCGGCCGGTGTCGTTGTTTCTGCGCGCGCTGGCCCGCGACTTGAACGCGTCGACGCCGGGCAAGGGGGTCGGGGTGATCGGCCAATGCTTCACCGGCGGCTTCGCATTGGCCGCCGCGGTCGACGACAGCGTGCTGGCGCCGGTGCTCAGTCAGCCGTCGGTTCCGCTGTTCCTGGGACGTGCGCGGCGCCGCGATCCGGGGCTGAGCGAGTCCGAGCTGTCCACCATCGCCGATCGCTGTGCCAACGATGGCTTGTGCGCCATGGGCTTGCGATTCAGCGAGGACAAGTTGGCGCCGGGGGAACGGTTCACCACCCTCAAAGAGCGGCTGGGCGACGCATTCGAGGTGATCGAGATCGACTCGCGCCCCGGCAATGAACACGGCTTCAGCAAGGGGGCCCACTCGGTGCTGACCCTCGAGGTCCGTGAGGTCGACGGCCAACCGGCTTACGAGGCGCGCAAGCGGGTGGTCGAATTCCTCACGCAGAGGCTGACCTGAGGGCAGCCGCGGGCGGTCTGGCGGTGGCGTTGTTTGCGGGGAGTTGGCTTTTCATCTGCCGGAACAGCGCTACGTAGTACGGCAGGCATTCCGCCAACGCCTGCTCGGTGGTGAACAGGGGTCGATAACCGAGGTCCCGGGACGCCTTGGCGACCGAGAAGTAGTTGTCCAGATACAGCCGCTCGACCGCCAGCGGCTCGAGCAGCGGCGCGGGCAGGCCGAACCGGAAATGCAGCCGCTGCCAAACCGTCATCGCCGCACGGACCGTGGGACCGTGAACCCGCAGGCGCGGCCAGGGTTGCCCACAGGCCTGCACCACCGGCCGGGCGAACTCGAACATATTGACCGGCTCGGCGTCGTTGATGAAGTACGCCTGACCGGGCGCGGTACCGCCAGGAACCAGATGCTCGGCGGCCAGAATGAAACCGTGAATCAAATTGTGCACGTAGGAGTTGTCCAGCCGGGCCGACTTGCGGCCGACCAGCACCTTGACGTGCCCGGCGAGCACGCTGTCGAACACCCTGCGGAACATGGTCTGATCGCCGGTGCCCCAGATGCCGCTGGGCCGGATCGCGCATGTCAGCATCTCGTGAACGCCATTCTGCGACAACACGAATCGCTCGGCGACCACCTTGGTTTCGGTATACAGGTCATTGAACCGGGTGGTGTAGGGCAGCGTCTCGTCGCCGCCGGCGATGTTCTGGCCGCCCACCACCACGCTGTTGGACGACGTGTAAACGAACCGCCGCACGCCGGCCGTTTGCCCCGCGCGCACCAGGTTCTCGGTGCCGCCGACGTTGACCGAGAAGCTGCGCTGCCGGTATTCGTCGGTCACCGACGCACCGCCCATCAAATCGATGACGGCTGCGGTATGGAACACCGTGTCGATGCCGTCCACCGCCGCGGCGCAGACGGCCGAGTCGCAGATGTCGCCCTGCAGCACCTCCAGCTGCGGATGCTGCGGTAGTGGTGACGGAGCGCGGTCGAAGGAACGTACCCGATATCCGCGGTCGAGCAACGTGGTCACCAGATTGGCGCCGACGAAACCTGAGCCGCCGGTGACCAGGATCCGGCCGAGTTCGGTCGTCAGTGCCTCATTGCCCATAGCGGCGCAGCATAGTCGAGAAGAATTGAACGTGTTCCAGTTCTGAAAATGATCCCGCTATCCGGCGGTCGTCAGGATTCCTCGGCCTGGCCGGCCGCGAGCGCATCCGCCACTCGCTGGCGGGCGCCAGCTAAGTGCTCTTCGCACCTTTTCGCCAGCTGTTCGCCCCTTTCCCAGAGTGTCAGCGACTCGTCGAGGTCGAGTCCGCCTTGCTCGAGAAGCCGTACGACTTCGATCAGCTCGTCGCGGCACGCTTCGTAGCCAAGTTGACTAATGGGTGTAGCAGACTTGTCTTGTTCAGTGGCCATCTGTGGTTCCTTCGCTTACTGCCGTCACGGCGCCGTCGGAGACGCGCACCCGCAGCCTGGTGCCCGCCGGAGCATCGTCGACCGACCGCATTATCTGGGGTTGTGCGGTCGTGTCGGCCGCCGGGACCGTCTGTACCACCGCGTAGCCGCGCGCCAGTGTGGCCGCCGGGCCCAACGTGGCGAGCCGGGCAGCCAGGTGACCGACGCGCTCGCTCTCGGCGCCGACCAGCCGGGTGATGTCACGGCGAACCGCTGAGCGAGCGCGGTGGATCTCTTCGCCGCGCGCCGTGAGAGCCGTCAGCGGCTCGGCCAACACCGGGCGGCTGCGCAACTGGGCCAGGGCGCGTTGTTCCCGGGAGACCCAATTGCGTAGCGCCTGCGCGCTGCGCCGGCGCGAGTCGTCGATCAGCCGCTGTTCGGCGGCGGTATCAGGGACCACCTTCTTGGCCGCGTCGGTGGGGGTCGCGGCACGCAGATCGGCGACCAGGTCGCACAGCGGATTATCGGGTTCGTGACCTACCGCGCTGATCACCGGCGTCCGGCAGGCCGCGATCGCGCGGCACAGCGTCTCGTCGGAAAACGGCAACAGGTCCTCGACGCTGCCGCCGCCACGGGCCATGATGATCACGTCGACGTCGGGGTCGCGATCGAGCTCGTCCAACGCCGCAACGATCTGCGCGACGGCGTTGGTCCCCTGAACGGCGGTGTTACGCACCGCAAAACGTACCGCGGGCCACCGCGTGGTGGCCACTGTCGTGACGTCGCGTTCCGCGGCACTGGCCCGGCCGGTGATCAACCCAACCATGTTGGGCAGGAATGGGATCGGCCGTTTCAACCTGGGATCAAACAGGCCCTCGGCATCGAGCAGCCGGCGCAGTCGATCGATGCGTGCCAGCAGCTCGCCGATACCAACGGCGCGAATCTCACTGAGGCGCAACGAAAATGTTCCACGTACGGTGTAAAACGAGGGTTTGCCGCATACGACGACCTGGGTGCCCTCGGCCAATTTCACCGGTGCGTTCAGCACCAGGTCCCGCGAACACGTCACGGTCAGCGACATGTCGGCCGCCGGGTCACGCAGCACCATGAACACTGTCTTGGTGTCGGGCCGCAAATTGATCTGGGCCAACTGCCCCTCTACCCAGACCGCGCCCAGCTTGTCTATCCAGCCCGCAACCCGGATCGCCACCGCGCGAACCGGGAACGGGTTCTCCGCCGAGTTCGCCTGCGAATTCGCCGCTCGGGTCACTTCGCGGTCGCGCGGGTGATCCTGTTGGCAAGCAGGGTCTGGAAAGGAGCACGGGCCCGGGTGGCCTGTTCGTAGGCCAGCAGGGCCTCCAGGTCCTCGACACCCAACGATTGCAGCCTGGCTCGCAGCTGGGCCAGCGTCAGCGCCGGATAGCCGATCTCGGCCGCCACCGCCGGCTCCGGGGTTGCGGTGCTCGGCGCCGACTTCTTCGATTGCCGGGCTGCCTTGGGGTTGGTCGGGGAACCGGAGTCCGCCGGCTCGGCCCCATCGGCGAGCGAGTAGAGGGCGAACCGTCCTTCGGCCCGGCGATCGCCGTCGACGCCATCGGCCAGCGCAAGGGGATTACCGTCAATGATGCCGGGCAGGTCTTCGTCGAACGTTGCCCATTCCGGGTTCTCGTCCTTGGGCGGAAAAATGGACTCTAAAGTGCTGTCGCCCTTGATGGCCAGCTCCGCCAGGTTCTGTTGAAAACGCATCACCAGGTGGGCCGCCTGGCTGGCTAACGTCATCGGATACATCAGGATGGTATGCGGCAGTTTGATGGTTTCCTCGACGGCGAGCGTCGCCGCACCGACCAGCAGCCGAAATCCATATGGTGCGTAAGCCATGATTCCAAGACTGCCTCAAGCGGCGGCTAACGCCAAGCTGGGGCTCCCAAGATGTGCGTGAGGCGACGGCGCCAGGTGCCCTATAGGTCGGTGGAAAGTACTCTGAATATCATGCCGCCGACAATCGACATGGGATTTCCCGGTGCTGTGGGACCGGGGAGGTCGGTCGCCGACGACCCAACTCGCAAACGAGTGTTGCTGGCGGAGCCGCGGGGCTACTGCGCGGGCGTGGATAGGGCTGTGGAGACGGTCGAACGCGCGCTGGAAAGCTACGGCGCCCCCGTGTACGTGCGGCACGAGATCGTGCACAACCGGCACGTGGTGGACACGCTGGTCAAGGCCGGCGCGGTCTTCGTCGAGGAGACCGACGAGGTACCCGAGGGGGCCATTGTGGTGTTCTCGGCGCACGGGGTCGCGCCGACGGTGTACGCCGAAGCCGCCGCACGCAACTTGCGCACCATCGACGCCACGTGCCCGCTGGTGACCAAGGTGCACAACGAGGCCCGGCGATTCGCCCGCGACGACTACGACATCCTGCTGATCGGTCATGAGGGCCACGAGGAGGTCATCGGAACTGCGGGGGAGGCGCCTGAGCACGTGCAGCTGGTCGACGGGCTCGCCTCGGTGGACAACGTGACGATCCGCGACGAGAACAAGGTGGTCTGGCTTTCCCAGACCACGCTGTCGGTCGACGAGACCATGGAGATTGTCCAGCGGTTGCGGCAGCGTTTCCCGAAGCTGCAGAACCCGCCCAGCGACGACATCTGCTACGCGACCCAGAATCGTCAGGTCGCGGTCAAAGCGATGGCGTCCGAATGCCAGCTGGTCATCGTCGTCGGATCGCGCAATTCGTCAAACTCGGTGCGGCTGGTCGAGGTCGCGTTGGGGGGCGGCGCTAACGCCGCACACCTGGTCGACTGGGCAGACGACATCGAACCCGGGTGGTTGGACGGTGTCACCACCGTAGGTGTCACCTCGGGTGCATCTGTTCCCGAAGTTCTGGTACGGGGCGTGCTGGACCGGCTGGCGGAGTGCGGTTATGGCATGGTCCAGCCGGTGACGACGGCGCAGGAGACGCTGGTGTTCGCATTGCCCCGGGAGATCAGGAAAGCGACCTAAGAGTCGTACTCCCGAGATTCAGCCGGGGGTCGGCCCTGGGACCGGCCGGGAGCCCGTGTGCGACTGCCGCGTTCCGCGCGAGGCTCGTCTCGGTGTTCGTCTCGGGTGTCTGAGCCGCGGTAGCGGACCCGCGAGATCGGGTGGTGCGTCGGGTTGGCGCCGTTCGACCCGTTCGATCCGTTTGATCCGTTTGGCGCGGGGCGGCGGCGCGGCGGCTCATAGGCCTCATACGGGTTGAAGTGCTCTGGCGCCGCCGGCTCGTACCGGCTGCCGCGAGTCGGCCGTTCGTAGGGGCTACGGCGTGCGCGTGGCTCTTGACGCATATCCCGAGGCGGCGGGGTGCGTAAGTCCGGGTCAGCGTCGGGCCTGGGTCGGCGCGGCCGGCGCGGCGGTTCGGCGGGGTCGAAGTCCCGCGGAGGTGCCTGGCGCCTGCGCCGTGGGCGCTCGGCCTGAGGTTCGTGCTGGTCTTCCAGCGGTGGCCGGGCATGCCGGGAGGCGGATCGGGCGGTGCGCGGGGTGGAGCGACTGCTGCGCGGCGCGCGCGCGGGTTTCCGGGGCGTGTCGGCGGCACCTTCAGCGGCCGGATCGTCGTGGCGGCGCGAACCGATGCCCAGTAGCGCTGCGATGCCGCCGAAGAAGGACTTCGCCTCGGCGGTGTTCGCGGCGGCCGCGTCGTCCCCGGCGTTCGCCGCCACGGTCGTTCGCTGCGATCCACCGAAAAACCACCTGACCAGGCCGATCAGCAGCACGCCGCCGGCCGTGCCCAGCATCAGCGGGAACCGCTCGATCAGCGGATAACCGCAGTTGATCAGCAGGTCTTTGACATTGCCGACCTTGGCTCCGTGGAACAACCAGTAGGCGCCCGGAACCGCGCAGAAAAGTATCAGCGGCGGCTGGATGACCGCGGTGAACACGCCCGACTGCTGCACAGCCAGCACCGCCGCCACGCAGCCGGCTATATAGAGGCCGGCGAAGACGTGTGTCAGCTCCTTGTGGCCGGCGTCGATCCCATACCCGATTGCGGTGGCGGTCACGGCGATGAGCAGGGCCGTCCACCACGGCACGCCCGGGATGTTGGGGTGGATCGAGCGATGGGTCGGCGCTACCGCCGACCTTCCCCGCTGTGTTGACACATGTAGACCGTACCGGGAATGAGCCGAAAGGCTTGTAAATACCTCGTGGCGTCGCGGCTCTTGCCACGCGATTCACACCCGGGTGCCACCAAACGCACGGCCGTCGCCAGGCATCGCCGACGAGCCCTAGACTTGTCTCCTCGTGAGCCTGAGCCTGGGAATCGTCGGTCTGCCCAATGTCGGCAAGTCGACACTGTTCAACGCGTTGACCCACAACAATGTGTTGGCGGCCAACTACCCGTTCGCGACCATTGAGCCGAACGAGGGTGTCGTCGAGCTGCCCGATCCCCGGCTGGGAAAGCTGGCGGAGCTTTTCGGATCGGAGCGCATCATCGCGGCGCCGGTGACCTTCGTCGACATCGCCGGCCTGGTCAAGGGCGCGTCCGAGGGCGCAGGTCTGGGTAACAAGTTCCTGGCCCACATCCGCGAATGCGACGCCATCTGCCAGGTGGTCCGGGTGTTCTCCGACGACGACGTGACGCACGTCACCGGGCAGGTGGATCCCAAATCCGATATCGAGGTCGTCGAAACCGAGTTGATCCTGGCAGATATGCAGACCTTGGAGCGTGCGCTGCCGAGGTTGGAGAAGGAAGCCCGCACCAACAAGGAACGTAAGCCGGTCTACGACGCGGCGCTCAGCGCTCAGCAGGTGCTGGACGGCGGGACGACGCTGTTCGGCGCCGGTGTGGAAAGCGCCGTTTTGCGCGAGCTGAACCTACTGACCACCAAGCCCTTTCTGTACGCGTTCAATGCCGACGAGGCGGTGCTGACCGACGCCGCGCGGATCGCCGAGCTGCGCCAGCTCGTCGCGCCCGCGGACGCAGTGTTCCTGGACGCCGCCATCGAGTCCGAATTGGCCGAGCTCGATGACGAATCGGCCGCCGAGCTGCTCGAATCGATCGGCCAGGCCGAACCTGGGCTGGATGCGCTGGCACGGGCGGGTTTTCACACCCTCAAGTTGCAGACCTACCTGACGGCCGGCCCGAAAGAGGCGCGGGCGTGGACCATTCATCAAGGCGATACCGCGCCCAAGGCCGCCGGCGTTATCCACACCGACTTCGAGAAGGGCTTCATCAAAGCCGAGATCGTGTCCTACGACGATCTGATCGCCGCCGGGTCGATGGCGGCGGCCAAGGCGGCCGGCAAGGTTCGGATGGAAGGCAAGGACTACGTGATGGCCGACGGTGACGTGGTGGAGTTCCGCTTCAACGTGTAGTGGTGCACGAAGCTAGCCCGGGCTTGGTGGGGTTAGGCATTCCGTGTTGACGCTGGCTGAACCGATGGCTTTGCGGGCAGCGACGGAGCCGTACCAGGGACAGTAGGCGGGGCGAGGGAGCCGTACTGGGAACAGTAGGCCTGGATGGCGGCTCCAGTGAAATACGCAGCATCAACTGCCGGCCAGTTGGTGGCGCTGACGACCTTGGCGACCAGATCGGCGTTGCTGGTCTTCGGGTTATTGCTGAGAGTCCCGCAGACGACGGTCTTCGCGACCTGGATCGCTTTATCGGGTGCGCCGTAATTCATGCCGGAGGTGCTGAGGTTGGTGATGAATGCGTCGTCAGTGGAGTCCGCGTGGGCGGGCGCAGCCAGCCCGACGGCGAGAACGATCAGCGCTACGGCTTTTACCGCCATGACATCCTCCTGGTTGACTTCGGTAGCGTCCGGTGACCAGCCCTAGGTTCGTCCACGGATTTCCACTGCATTTTAGCCAACAGCCGAGGCGCGGTCCCGACGCTCCATTCAGTAGTTGCGCTGCCCGAGTGCCATAACACGGGGAATCTGTACCAGATTCATGGTACATGTTTATGGTACAATTTTGGGTGTGGCCGTCGGCTATGAGGTAGAGATCGAGACCAGCGCCGCCAAGCAAATTCAGCGGTTGCAGCGGCACGACCAGGCCAGGGTAATGAGCGTCATCATGGCCCTCGCGAACGACCCACGCCCCGCAGGCTGCGCGAAACTCGCCGGCACAGACTCCTCATACCGTGTCCGTGTCGGAGTGTTCGGCATCGTCTACGTCATCGACGACGGACTGCTCGTTGTCACAGTGACTCGCGTCGGCCACCGCAGAGAGGTATACCGATGAGCGTGCTAGTCCCAATCAGCAAGGCTCGCGCCAAGCTGTCTGAACTCGTCCGTCAGTCCCGCGACGTCGACGTTGTACTGATGAACCACGCGACGCCAGCCGCGGTGATCGTGTCGGCCGAACGCTACGACGCGCTACTCGACGAACTTGAGGATCTCAAGGACCGGTTGAGCGTCCATGAGCGGACCGGGGTCACGGTGTCGGCTGAGAAGCTGATGGCCGAGCTGGGACTGCCGGCTGTGGTGTCCTAGACGCCCTAAACGTCGATGACACGAGGATCGCTCGCGCGCAGCGCTAGCGCGGCCTGAGCCTGAACATGGGAATCTCCCGGCCCACCGGAGCGGTCTTGGCGCGGTAATCGCCGTACCCGGCGTAGACCCGCTCGGCAAGTTCGAACAGCCGCGCGTATTCGTCGGCGTCGGTCACCAGGGCGGCCGAAAAATTCGCCCCACCGAATTCGCATTCGGGATGGGCCTTCAGGTTGTAATACCACTGCGGATGCTTGCTTCCCCCGTAGTTCGAAGCGAGCAGGATGACGTCGGGTCCATCGTGGAAGTAGGTCAGCTGCGCTTCCCGCGGCTCACCCGACTTCGCCCCGGTCGAGATGAGCGGCGCATTGATGATCGCGCCCATATTCACCCGGCCGCCGGTTAGCCGGAACAAATACGGATCGGTGTGACGTGCGATATGACGCGCGATGAACTGGCCGGCGCGGGACCGCCCGAAACGGACGTTGGCCCTGTACAACGGGCCTCGCATCTTGTGGGGATCGACGTAGCGCGGCGGCACGGACCGAACCGTACCTCGTGCAGGTTGGCCCGCCGGATTTTGGTCAACGATACGCAACGACACGCCCATGCCGCAGCTGGGAGACGGGTCGGCGTCGAGCTGCGGCTTCGCCTGGCCCGGGGCGCCGGTGGTTAGGTAACCGGTGTCGTTGCTGCCAAGATCGTGCTCTGTGATCAAATCGTTATCTGGCTAGCTCAACAGCATAATCGCGGACGCTCGCAGACTTATCCACATTTGCTGGGAACGCCAAAATCCCTTGTCCGACCACCCCGCATATGTGACCCATGCTATTGTCGAATTAATGCGTGACAAACGCCACAAAGCTTAAGTCCGTGTGGATGCGACGTTTACTTTTGGTAAAGTCCCTCCGCATGATTGCTTTAGCAACGTTGTTGTCGCTCGTCAATCAGGTCTCCGGGACGCCATATATTCCGGGTGGAGATTCCCCCGCCGGGACCGATTGTTCAGGGCTGGTTTCGTGGGTCGCGAATGCGGCAAGCGATAGGCCGGTATTTGGAAGTAGGTTTAATACCGGGAACGAAGAAGCGGCTTTGTTGCAGCGCGGCTTTCAGTATGGAACGGCACCCGATGCCTTGGTGATCGGGTGGAACGGTGGTCACACGGCGGCCACTTTGCCAGACGGGACCGCGGTATCCAGTGGCGAACGTGGTGGGGTGCACATCGGCGGTCCGGGCGCCTACCAGGCCGGATTCACCCACCACATGTTCTTGCCGGTGTCGCAGGACGGCACTCCGCCTCCGCCCGACGCACCTCCCATTCTGGTCGATGCGGTGGCTCCCGCCCCGCCTGCGCCGGACGCCCCCCCGCCTCCGGGAATACCCGCTCCGCCGCCACCGCCAGTTGGCGATCCGGGACCACCTGCGAATACGTAAGGGTTTCCACGCAAATAGCATTTTGCGGCTTGGATCACTTTTAATCGCTTTGCGATTGCGGTCGCGCCTGCGCCCTCAAACGGTTTGTGGGATAGATCACATTATCGCGGGGCGGCTGTAAAACCGATTAGTACACATTGCTTATTTGGTTTTGCGGAGACGCGCATTCGAGTCACGCCGAGGTGATCCGGGGTGGCAGGTTGCGGGCGCTCCTTGCGATTGCTGGAACGATAAGCGGACGCAAGGAGCACTGCCATGACAATTTCGAGGACCGGCTCGTCTGGCCATCTGGGCAGCGCCGTCGCCGCGGTCGCCAGCACGGTCAGGCTGGGCGCGCATCGGGCCGAGGTCGACGAGCCGCCGCCCCTCGGTGGGGAAGGCAAGGCCCCCAACCCGGCCGAGTACTCAACCCAAGTCGACAGCGATCTCCGCGCCCAGCTGATAGCCCGGCGCCAGCGGAAGCGCATCACCGCTCCAGAACGAGCCCGGGTCGAACCAGTTCCAATCCTTATCCGTCACAATCAATCCCATCTCTTCATAAGTGATCGCCACGGTCTCAGCGCAATACGCCGTCTCCAACCCCATCTTGCGATCCTGTGCCTTGCGTCGCTGCGTCAACTCGTGAACCTTTTTGTCCACGAACGGAATCCCTAGTGTCAAGTCGCTGAGATTCGGCAGCCGGCCGCGCAGCCACCGGCCGGTCAGTCGCATCGTGGTGGGGAATGCGGTGCCGTCCATCCGCGCGATCACCCGCAGCACCTCGTTCTCCTGCTTGCGGGTGGCGTAGGGCGTCAGCTGCCGCAGCCAGCACCGCTGGTGGTAGCGCTCGTTCCACTGCAGAACCACTTGCCGAAGATCGTTTAGCTGCACGCCGCGGTGGTTGCTTCCGGTCCACATATCGACAAGCTTGTCGCCCAGTTCGGCGTGCCAGATCAACGGCGGCAAGTCATCGATGGCCACCGTCATGCCGACGTGGTTCACCGGACTATTCGTCAGCGTCTGGATGGCTCGGTCGGGTCGTGAACCGCCGCGGAACAGCCACAGGTCGCCGGTCCGGGTTTCGTTCAACGCTTGGTCCAGGGTCAGCATCTGCGGGCCCCCTCGGCAGCCGGTGCGATCATGACCGGGTAAGTACTTGGCTGCCGATGTTGCGCGCGGCGGCGGCCGCGGGGAAGCCGGCATAGCCGGTCATGTGATAGACCACCTCTTCGATTTCCTCGACGGTCAGGCCGTTTCGCAACGCGATCTGAAAGTGGATCTTCAGTTCGTCGGTGGCCCGCAGGGCGATCAGCGCACCGAGGGTCACCAGGCTGCGGGAGCGACGATCCAGGCCGGGCCGGGTCCACAATGCGCCGAAGACGTGATCGACGCTCAGCTCGCCGAGTTCGTCGGCGAAGCCGTCGCCCCGCAGTGTGGTGACTCCGTCCGGGATCAGTCCGGGCATCATGTCCTTGAAGAGGTTCAGGCCCTCGGCGTGGAGATCAGCCATCGATGTGTGCCTTTCTTACCTGGTTTCCAGCGGGGGTTCGCGCGAGATCTGATAGTCGATATAACCGTCCCAGTCTTCGGCGCGACGGCGCAACTCCTCGCCGACGTGCGGGTGGGTGGGCACGAAGAATCGGTTACGCAGGATCGCGTCAGCGACCATCTCGCCGACGGCCGCGGGGTTGAGCAGCTCGAACTGATCGCCGGGAATCCGCAGCGGCGCGCCGCCGCCGAATCTCGGAACGGCCGCCGCGATGTTGGTCAGAACCGGCCCCGGGCACAGCAGGGTGACACCGATGTTCTTGGGCCGCAAATAGATTGCCAGCCCCTCACTGATCTGTACGATTGCGGCCTTGCTGGCCGCGTACGGCAAGCGGTCGTAGGAATAGGTGAAAAGCCCGGCGAACGAGGCGGTATTGACCAGATGTCCGCTGCCTTGATCGAGCAGCAGCGGTAGGAAGACGGCGTTGCTGCGCACCAGTGACATCAGATTGATGTCCAGGATGCGTTCCCACTCGGTTACCGGAATGTCTTGAGGCAAGCCGTTGGTCAGCACGCCGACATTGTTGACCACGATATCCACCCGGCCGAAGCGCTGCAGCGCCGCGCTCCGGATGCCTTCGAACGCATCGGGATCCGAGACGTCGGCACGCTGCGGCGCTACGGTGGCTCCCCGGCTACTCAGGTCGGCGGCCAGGGCCGCCAGCCCGTCGTCGTCGACGTCGACCGCGACTATGTGAGCGCCCCGGTCGGCGAGGGAGCCGGCGATGGCGCGGCCGATGCCGCTGGCCGCTCCGGTGATGACGGCGACCTTGTCGCTTAGCGTGTCCATGGCGGTAATAGATTGTCAACTATGCGCAGCATTTGGAAGTGGATCGGCCTGGCCGGTGTCGCCGGAGTTGTCGCCGGCGGTGCGGTGGTGGCGCGGGATCAACGCAAACGACGCGCCTACACCGCCGACGAGGTCCGCGACCGACTGCACCAGAGGTTGGCCGAGGACGGGTTTCAGTCCAGATCCGCGTCGGGCGCCGCTTCGACCGCGACCAAGCGTTAGCTACCCGAAAAGCCTTTCAACTTGAGGACCTCGCGGCCCCCGGAAAGTAACCAGTTGCGCGCGTCGGCGACTACGGGTGAGCAGTCTCCACAACACAACGACTGCGCCGCCTTCGAGCACGGCGACGCCGGCCAAGGCGTAGAGCGCAATGTGCAGCGCATCCCTCACCTCACGCATCCATCCCAAGGCTGGAATGGCTTCCGGTTGTCGGGCCTACCGGCAGTGTCTAGGGTTGAGTGCGATCGCCCCGGATAGCGCACGCCAAGTGAGCCGATTAGGTGACTTTTGGGAGGTTCGGACTTGGCCGACGACGGCGGTGGTGCGTCAGATCTGCTGGTAATCTTCGGAATTACCGGCGATCTGGCCCGCAAGATGACGTTCCGCGCCCTGTACCGCCTGGAGAGCCGCGACTTGCTGGACTGCCCGATCTTGGGGGTGGCCAGTGACGACATGCCAATCGAAAAATTAGTCGAGCGGGCGCGGCAGGCCATCACAGACTCCGGCGAGAAGATCGACGATGCGGTGTTCGAGCGCCTGGCCGGCCGGTTGTCGTACCTGCACGGCGACGTCACGGATGGCAAGCTTTACCGTTCGTTGGCCGACCGGATCGGTTCCGGCCACAGTCCGTTCTATTACCTGGAAATGCCCCCTGCACTGTTCGCGCCGATTGTCGAGAACCTCGCGAAAGTCGGCCTGCTGGAACGGGCGCGCGTCGCGCTGGAAAAGCCTTTCGGCCACGATTTTGACTCGGCGTGCGACCTCAACGCTCGGCTGCGGGCGGTCCTCGCGGAAGACCAGATCCTGCGGGTGGACCACTTCTTGGGCAAGCAGCCCGTCGTCGAGCTGGAGTACCTGCGGTTCGCAAATCTGGGGCTGGCCA
>Ga0182030_10012404_pt1 | contig 17059 bp, 21 predicted proteins | sample 812S3MmetaG_FD_121299 | JGI IMG/M metagenome (GOLD analysis project Ga0182030, IMG submission 121299) | Permafrost microbial communities from Stordalen Mire, Sweden - 812S3M metaG (Illumina Assembly) | ecosystem: Environmental > Terrestrial > Soil > Wetlands > Permafrost | place: Sweden...
TGCCGGGAGGCGGAGAGGCGATCTTTAATAGCGCGGGGCTAAGCAACTACCGGCATCCGAACTGGGCAGGGGAGCCAGGTGGTGCTTTCGTGGCCGAGCGGGTCGCCGAACCCGAATTACGGCAGTGCGTTCACGCCGTTTGGGGAGAAGTACGCGATTTATCCGAGTGGCTTCAACGGATACTTTGCTGGGATGCTGGGTATTGCGGATGAAGGAGCGATTCAGTATGCGTATCAGGCGACGGCGCGGTTGATGCAGCAGGAGGCGGGGCGGTGGGTAGTCCGGACCCGGCGGGTTTGAGCGCGGTGGACTTGAGTAACCCGCAGACGATGAACCGGTATGTGTATGTGGCGAATAACCCGCTAAGTAACATGGACCCCAGCGGATTGTGCACCTACGGACAGACGGGAAGCTACATGACACCCAACGGGCCGGTATTTGTTTTCGGATGCCTGCCTACCCCACCGAGCGTAGACACATCGGTTGATCCGGGTGCTGGAGGCTCGGTTCTTTCGATTGTCGACAGTTCGATGGGTCCGGGAAGCGTCGGGCCCAACGGCCAAACGGGCGGGGGCGTTAGCGGTGCGAGTGGGGCGCAGAGCAGCCCCTGCGGCGGAAGCGCGAATAAAGGTTACGGCTTTGGCTTTTTGGCTTCCGCCGGCGCGTTCTTCGGGCTCGGACGCGGCGCGGCTGCGAGCGGGTCAGTCGGGGTAGGTTATTTCCACACTGACACTCATTACGGTTCTGGGAACATGCTTGGAGGGTTTGCGGGCAGCGGCGCGTTTACGGTGCCGTCGCAGAACCCGCAGAGCAATTTGGCCATGGGTTTTCAGGCCGGCGCGGGGGCTGGACTCTTTTATACGAACGCTGGCAATGCTCAGAGCATGGGAGGTCCCGGAACCGCATATCAGGTAAGTGTACCGTTCTTTTCGATCGAGTACGACACCTCGCCTGGGGGGATATGGGCCGTCTCGCTTACGGGCGGCGAAGGGAAGGGGCTGCAGGCAGGGTTTCTGAAAATTCAGACAAACTCCAAAGGAACCACGTTCACGTGCGGCGCACCGTACTAACGTTCGCAACGGGATTCGTCCTGGCCGTTTTCGCCACGGGCGGATTTACCGAATGGCCAAAGCTATTCCGGCTCTCCCGGGGTGGCGTAGCCGCCCGCGGGATGGTGTTGAGTTACGATGGGGCGCCCCGTGGCAGAACCCAAATTAAGGTCCTTGATCGCGTCCCACAGTATGTCGTCGAGACTAACTGCGCAGGGTTTTCTTGCGAGCCGGGATCGGAGGTACGCATAGTTGTTCTGCCATCTGATGAGCGCACGTTTTTCGTAGGCGAAGACCTGCGCTCCCAGTTTCTGCTCGCCTCGCTGGCTACGTTCCTCATCACGCCACTTGGTGCGGGCGCCGGATTCGTGTATTCAAGCTACAAAGTGTCAAGGCTCCGAGGAAAGGAGTCGCCTTGGTCAAGAGTTCAGGTGCAGTTCTTTCGGGCGCTCCCAGTTCTAATGTGTGCCGGGTTGGTCGTTTCGACGTTCAGCAGTTGGGCTCAAAATATTCCAATCGCGCGGTACCAGGCTGCGTCTCTTGTGTTTGCGGTCACGGGGTCATTTTTCTATCTTGCGGGGCACCGTTTCGTCCACCGGCAGGGCCTGAGAGCCGCGCTCACTTGGGGGGCGTTCGCGCTGGCCGCGGTAACCGCGGTGCTTGACATTGGCTCACTTTAGCCTACGGAGCTACGACCCGGCGCGGACGGGACCGTTGATGACGTCAGTTTGGTCAGCGGTCCGCCGCAGCTTGTTGGAGCGGCTAGGGATGCCGTGAAACAGTGGAGGTACCGGCCGGTCATCACTTCCGGGCATCCTGTTGCGGTCCTGACAATCGTCGATATTCGGTTCCGACTGCCTTCACCGGGGAAGTAGCGGGTTGGCCGTGCATGGCGAACGCGTGCAGGAACCTGGCGTGCTGACGTTTGAGTCCAGTCCGCACCAAGCTCGTTTTGACCCTGCTTGGCGCAGGCCGGCGGGTCCGTCTCTTACGACACTTCCAGCATCAAATCGCTCACCCGCCCCACCAAGGTCATCCGCAAGGCGAGACCGTTAACTATACTGTAACTAGCCACGATATTCTCCGGCATCGTTCTCAAATTCGCATTAGTCCACGTGAATGTTACGGCATGTTACAAGGGAGGATTGTTGAAGTACTCTTGATTAGAATTCGACAAGGAGCAGGCTACGATAACTACCAGCGCGTGACGCAGGTAACCCAGGGGAGCGATGCGATGTCCGGACGACGGCGCGACGACGTCATTAGGCAATGAGGCAATGACATTACGGAGGGCATGAATGGGACGAGTCCGGGGACGATGTTCAACGGTTCAACCAGTTCAACCCGCCGACTTATGATAACAACGGGAATCTTACGAACGGCAACTTCCACACTTATGGGTGGGATGCGGAGGGGAATCTGATCACGGTAGATTCCACATCCACGGCCGGGACGTTCGACGCTCTGAACCGGCGAGTGGAGCCGGGCAGCGGATTGAGCTATGAGCAGATGTTGTATCCTCCATTGTAAGCGTCTGACCAACCCATCTTGAAGCGAGACCGTGATCGCATCGACGATGAGGTATGGAGAAAAAGCGGAGCGCCGAAGAGGGCAGACAGATCATCGAGGAGTTCGAACGCAGCGGCTTGTCACGGCGCGAGTTTTGCAAGCGCATTGACATCCCGGTGACGACCCTGGATTATTGGCGGTGGAAGAAAGCCCAGAAGAGGCGGCTGGTGGAAGTGGCTATCGAGAAGGCGCCGGCTGATAAGCCAGAGCCATCGGCAGGATTCGCGGTCGTGCTGGTTGACGGGCGTCGAATCGAAAGCTCATGGGGGTTCCGCGACGCGGAACTGAGCGGCTTAATTCGGATTGTCGAAAGCGCGTAAATGTTCGGACTCGGTCCCGCCACGAAGATCTTCATCGCCGTTGAAAGCGTGGATATGCGCAAGGGCTTTGAATGCCTGCATGGTTTGGTGCGCGACCACTTAGGGCATGATCCGTTAAGCGGTCATTTGTTCCTGTTCACGAATCGCACGAAGACGCGTCCTTCGACGGTTTCTTGTTAGAGGCCGGGCTCAGCGGCCGCAAGGTGAGCCCAGGTCATATCCCCTGGGAGGTGCTTGTGCTCCGCGCACCATTCCAGGTAGAGGCGTCCGTAGCTGCTGGTGATGTAATCTTCCTCGCGGAATCCGAGGCTGGCCGCGGTGTCGTCGATCCATTGGGGCTCGCCTTCGAGTTCGAGAAATGTTCCGATGGGGGTTTCATCGAGCGTGATGGTACCGGGAGAGTCATCGCGGCTGAATTCGGTGCGGTATTTTTCGTAGCGGAACGCGGGCTCGAAGCCGAGCCGATTCAGGATTTGATCGATGGCGCGCGCGGAGGAGAGATCCAGTTCCAGTTCCTCGCGTGATTTGTGGCGTCCGGGGATGCCGGCGCCCTTGAAGGTTAATACCGATCGTTTGCCGGCCTCGCGCACGCGCAGCATCTCTCCGGCTTGTTTGAGTTGCTGGGCCGCGGTGTCATAGAGAACGTTGGTTTCATGGACGCGTTCGCGCTGGATGGAGAATCCGCTGGTGAGCAGAAGTTCACTGGCGGACTCCGGGTTGGGCGCGCGCAGTTTGATCTCGATCTCGCGATTGCCGGGGCTGGTGGACACTTGAACTGTATAATAGCGGTACGCGCGCCCGTAGCTCAGCTGGATAGAGCAACTGGCTTCGAACCAGTAGGCCGGGTGTTCGAATCACCCCGGGCGCACCAACCTTATTTTCAAATTGTATGCGCGGCCTTCGTCTCCGGTTTCACGCACTGCTCCTGATCCCCTAGGGACCGCGACGTTGGCCCTCGACGTGGTGAACACGAAATCCTTTGCGAGATCCTCGATAGCGCTCCCATTTTTCCCGACGGTCATGGCGATTGCTCCGTCTGGAAACCAGGCCGTGGTCGCCGCCTCTACCGGAGTTTCCGCGCTCGACGAGTTGCTGCTGGACACGCAAGCCAGCGCCGTAATCGGACCGGTCCCGTCGCCCTCGATCCCGCCCGGAACAGGTATCGGAGGGGGCAGCAACACGATGGCCTTCAGCCCAGACGGAACGTCCCTCTGGACAGTCCTATGCACGGGCCTGAGTTGCACGCAAATGATCGTGGGACAGAGCTTCCCGTCAGGCAACCTCATCGGCGAAGCGACGCTCCCGCTGGTGGGCGGCTTCAGCAGCATAGTGTTCTAGCCAACGGTCGAGAACCCTTATCAAGCCGCTGGCGTGAACATGCAGAAGTACGCCTCGGGCAGCTCGACATGCGACGGACTGGGGGTTGGCAACGAAACAGACGCTTTCGCCTTTTCGGGCATCTTCTACGGCGACCTGGTCACCTCCAGCCCATACCCCACAAACAAAGTGTACGCCGGCGCGAACTTCACACAGATCTACCCGCCCGCCAGCCCTCCGGCTAATTCGAAGTCTAAGCCCCCGGGCCTGAACCTCTGCGTAATGCCCAACAGCAACCACGGTTTCGGCGAGTTCCCATGGGTATTCAAGGACGGGAAGAGGATCATGTTCGAAGGGTGCGGAATCCGGGGCATGTGAATGAAAGTTCCGGGGTGATGTGAATATGGATTCCGACGCGATGTGAATATCGATTCCGGGGCTAAATGGATGGGAAAACCGCCCCAGCCCGGAATCGATATTCACATCCCCGGAATGATTTTCTTAAAAGAACTTCATCAAGAGTGAAGTAGCGCTGGACAACAGCGGGTGCAATGCACCTCCACTGGAAGTGGAGGGAGCTTATTGCCCCAGAAGAGGTTGTCTATGCGAAAAATCAAATATGTTTATGCGGGAAATCGTAAAGTTGCGGATGGTTGCCGGCTCTATTGTCGTCAGTTTGCCGCACTCCATTCTGGAACCAGTTGGGCTTTCAGCGGGGACAGGGTGACAGTCGAAGCAGCGCCTCCCAGACGCCTCATCATCACAAAGGAATGCAGAATTATGACGTCAAGCGCGCGTTTGGAACTTGAAGTTGAGATATTGGAAAAGAGGAAGGCTGCACTTGATTCGGAAGAGAGCTACGAGCTCGCGCGGTACGCCAAGAATATGCCGTCGGATGCCGAGATGATAGATCACGTGGGCGAGGGCCTGATCTTTTATGAGTTCCGACGGGATCGAGATCGTCTAGAAGTCGAGGTTGCCGAAAAAAAGCTGGAATTGTTCGATCTGCAGGGAGGTGGCGGGCAGCCTCGACAAGCCCGGCCAGTCCTGAATCTTCCGTGCATGGAAACCGGCGTTCGCAAGATCACTTTCGAGGACGGCTGATTGAGCCACGCGTTGTCAATCGGGCCGCGCTACCCACTATACTGATGACGGATGGATTTCGAGCTTGAGGTCAACTATCGCCCACGTGGGGACCAGGTCGCCGCTATCGCCGATCTCACTCGCGGGCTTGAGGAAGGCGAGAAGCATCAGGTGCTCCTCGGCGTCACCGGGTCGGGCAAGACCTTCACCGTGGCTAAGATCATCGAGGCCATGCAGAAACCCGCTCTGGTACTGGCGCATAACAAGACCCTGGCGGCGCAACTTTACCACGAATTCAAGACTTTCTTCCCGCGCAATGCCGTTGAGTACTTCGTGAGTTACTACGATTACTACCAGCCGGAAGCCTACATTCCATCGAGCGACGTGTACATCGAGAAGGAAGCGACCATTAACGATGAGCTCGACAAGTTACGCCTCTCCGCGACAAGGTCGCTGTTTGAACGCCGCGACTGCATCATCGTCGCGAGCGTAAGTTGTATCTACGGCCTGGGATCTCCGGAAGCCTACTACGGCATGTTATTGATGCTCGAAAAAGGGCAGAAGATCTCCCGAAGCGCCATCGTCTCGAAGCTGGTCGACATTTTATATGACCGCAATGAAGCCGATTTCAAACGCGGCACTTTTCGGGTACGGGGAGATACCATCGAAGTATTTCCCACTTATGACGATTATGCCTACAGGATCGACCTGTGGGGCGATGAGGTGGAAGGTCTCTCTCAAATCGATCCGATCCTGGGACAAATTCGCCAGACTTACCAGCGCCTGCCCATCTATCCGAAGACTCACTATGTAATGGCGGATTCCACTAAGGAGAGCGCCATGGAGTCGATCCGTAAGGAGCTCGACTGGTGGCGTCCACAGGTGGAAGCGCAGGGGAAAATCATCGAGGCGCAGCGCCTGCATCAGCGGACCATGTTCGACCTGGAAATGATGCGCGAGATTGGGTATTGCCACGGAATCGAGAATTACTCGCGGCATTTCTCGGGCCGCCTGCCGGGGGAAGCGCCGCCTACGCTGCTCGATTACCTTCCGCAGGACTCGCTGATGTTTATTGACGAGAGCCACCAGACGGTGCCGCAGCTTCATGCGATGTATCATGGCGACCGGTCCCGTAAAGAAGTTCTGGTGGGCCACGGGTTTCGTCTTCCCAGCGCTCTTGATAACCGCCCGCTTACTTTCGAAGAGTTTGAGCATCGCGTCAACCAGGTCGTCTATGTCTCCGCGACGCCGGGCCCGTACGAGCTGACGAAATCCGCCGGCGTTGTCGTGGAGCAGATCATCCGGCCTACCGGTCTGCTTGATCCGGAGATTGAGATACGTCCGGTGAAAGGTCAAGTGGATGACCTGCTGAATGAAATCCGCAAACGTGTCGCCTTGGATCAGCGCGTTCTGGTAACTACGTTGACGAAGCGCATGTCCGAGAACCTGGCCGAGTACTATTCCGAAGTGGGCGTCAAGTGCAATTATCTTCACTCCGAGGTAAGTACGCTCGACCGCATCAAGATTCTTCGCGATCTGCGCCGGGGCGAGTATGACGTGCTGATCGGCATTAACTTACTGCGCGAGGGCTTGGATTTACCGGAAGTTTCGTTAGTCGCGATCCTGGATGCCGATAAGGAAGGCTTTTTGCGCTCCAGCGGGTCATTGATTCAGACCATGGGCCGGGCCGCCAGAAATCTGGAAGGCCGCGCGATTCTGTATGCCAACGTGATGACCGATAGCATGAAGACGGCCATCGACGAGACCAATCGCCGCCGCCGCACGCAATTGGAGTACAACGAGCGCAACAACATCACGCCGCAGTCGATCATCAAGCCGATTGATATGACGTTGATCGCCATCGCGGAGGGCGATTATGTGACGGTTCCGGTGGAAGAAGATCCGGAGACGGAAGACATGAATCCGCGCCAGCGGGAGGAATTCATTACCGAGCTGGAGCAGCGCATGCGGGATGCGGCGCGTAAGTTCGAATTCGAAAAAGCCGCCCAGTTGCGCGACAAGATCAAGCATCTGCGAACGAAGGATGTCGCGGGAATTGGCATCCCGGCTTAAGGCGCGGGCTGAAACAGCCGGATTCCCGCAACGCCGGCCGCACCCGCGCTGAGGCAGCGTGGAATGTCGGCGGGGGTGACGCCGCCCAAAGCCAGTACCGGGATGCGAGCGTTTCGGGCCGCACGTTCCAGTTCGACCAATCCGATTGGCGGACCCTTGCCGGGCGTCTCAAAGACGGGTGCGAGCAGCGCGATGTCCGCGCCCTCCCGCTCGGCCAGCACCACGCCGGCAACGCTATGGCAGGCGACGGAGATGAGAAACCCAGCCGGCAGAATCTGGCGCAGTCGCCACGGAGCAGGGGCGCGGCTTCTGAGGTGCACGCCATGCGCGCCGCAGGCGATGGCGATGTCCGCGCGGTCATTCACCAGGACTCGCACGCTGGGGTGGGCAACCTTGAGAACGGCGCGAGTGACAGCGGCGAGTTCGCGCGCGCTCAAATCCGGTTCGCGGATTTGAATGAAATGAACGGAATCGCGCAGCCGCTCGACTTCCCGAACCACCGAGCCGCGGCCATCGGAAATAAAGTAGCGCAAGGGGCTACGCTGCGCCGAGGACACGCAAACCTTCCGGCGGGAACTCGATGAACCATTCCCGAAAATCGCGCTCGCGGCGGCTTGCGAGAACCACGAGAGGTCCCGCAAAACGCAGCTCTGTCATACGCGCGCGATCCACCGTGGTTTCGAGTACGGCCGGTAGCCGGTTCTCACCGGAAACGCCGTGCACCCGGAGTTCATCCGCGCGCGTCACAATGCGCACGCGGTCGCCAATGAGATGTCCGGGCAGGTAGGGGCCGCGCAATTCGCCGGGCGGCGCGCTGCCGATCGAAACCCGCAGGCGGCTGGTATCGCGGCCCGGGTCGAGCGCGAGAATCTCGGCTTCGAAGATGTTGGTGTGGCCCAGCATTTCGGCAACTTTCGCCGTGGCGGGGCGTGAAAGAATGTTCTGCGGCTCGCCCGCCTGCACGATTCTGCCGGCATCGTAGATCAGCATCCGATCGCCCAACACCACCGCTTCATCCAGGTCGTGGGTCACATAAAGGAGTGGGATCGCGAGTTCTTTCCTGAGGTCGATCAGGATCTGGAAAAGCTCCGCGCGGAGCGGAGCGTCGAGGCCGGTAGCCGGCTCGTCCAGAAGGAGTGCCTGGGGTGCGGTGATCAGCGCGCGGGCGATGGAACAACGCTGCCGCTGACCGCCCGATACCGCTCCGGGAAGGCGTCCCGCGACATCCGCCAGATGAAACCGGTCGATCATTTCCTGCACGCGGCGGTGCCGTTCGAGGCGCGGCCGCCGCTCCGCTGCAAACGCCAGGTTCTGCCGGATGGTCATATGCGGGAACAACGAGTCCCGCTGCGACACCGTTCCGCAATCGCGATCGCGCGGCCTGCGATGCACTTTGGCGGCGGCGTCGAACAGGAGCACGTCGTTGAGCAGAATGCGCCCCGCATCGGGACGCGTGAAGCCGGCGATCAAATCGAGGGTCAACGTCTTGCCCGCGCCGCTGGGCCCGAATAAGACGGTGATGCCGGCGCCGGCGGAAAACTCAACATCCAGCGTGAAGCCCGCTGAATCGTCACTCTCGGGCAGTACCTTGGAAACGCGCGCTTCCAGCGTCATCGCGCTTGCCGGTGCTCAATCCGGTTGGCCGTGTAGGCGATCGCAAGGGTCACGCCGGAAAGCACCAGGGTCAAGGCGGCCGCCAGTCGCGTATGATTACTCTCCACGGCGTCATAGATGGCGATGGCGGCTGTCTGCGTACGGAACGGGATGTCACCCGCGACCATGAGCGTGGCTCCGAAATCGCCCAGCGATCGCGCAAACGCGATCACTCCGGCAGCCACGATGGCACGGCGCGCCAGCGGCAGCGTCACGCGCCAAAAGATACGCCACTCGCCGGCGCCCAGGGATCGGGCCGCCCGCTGAAAGACCGGGTCCGTCTGTTCAAATCCGGCCCGTGCGGATTTCACCAGCAGGGGAATCGCGTGGATGGTGGCCGCCACCACCGCCGCCGGCCATGTGAAAACGAGCGGAACGCCGAACACCGATTCGTAGATGTGGCCCAATGGGCTATTTCGCGAGAGCAACACGAGAAGGTAGTAGCCGAGCACGGTGGGGGGGAAAATGAGGGGCAACGTCACCAGGGCGTCCAAGAGTTCCTTGCCCCGGAATGTTCGATTGGCGAGAAGCCAGGCCAGCCAGAGTCCCGCAACCAGCGAAAAAAGTGTAGAAATCCCCGCGATCTTCAGACTCAGGAGTAAAGGGAACGTAAATGAGTTCATGCCTGTGTGTGAGAAATCAAACTTTTCCTAGGAAGCGGTACCTTTTGATGTTAAAAATATAACTGAGCGGAGCCCGCAACATTTGACAAATCTCGTATCACGTGCATTACCGTTAGCCCTTTGAATGCAGAGCCTGCAAAAGAACCTGCTTGCCAAGCACCTGCCGGCGCTCGATGGATTTCGGGCAATCGCCGTCTTGATCGTCGTCGCATTCCACTACTGTAAACTGCCGTTCGCTCCGGATGGCTCGCATGGCGTTCTCATCTTCTTCGTTCTCAGCGGATTCCTGATCACCTGGCTGCTGCTGAAGGAACACGACGAATGCGGCGAAATTTCCCTTCGCGATTTCTATATGCGGCGGGCGCGGCGCATTCTACCGGCGTTTTGCGTCTCCTCTCTGCTGGCCATTGGGATCTGGATAGCCTGTGGAAACCTGATCCGGTGGGAGGAAGTGGTGAGCGCGGCCGCGTTCGTCTCCAATTACTATTACATTTTTTCGCACCAGGATTCGGGTAAGGTGCTGGGCATCGCGTGGTCGCTGGCGGTGGAGGAACAATTCTATGTTCTGTGGCCGCTGCTGCTGATTACGCTGGTGAAAAAGCGGCGGACTTTGGTGCTGTCCTTGTGCGCGCTGATCGTCGGCGTTTGGATCTACCGTCCGATTCTTTGGTTCGGCTTTCACGATTCGTGGGAACACCTGCTGTACGGTTTCGACACGCGCCTCGATCACCTCATGATCGGCTGTTTGGGTGCGATCTTGCTGCGGTACAACATGTTGCGGGGGTTTTGGAATCGCATCGTCAATCCAGCCGCGATGCTGGCGGTTGCCGGTCTGTTTATCGGGTGCATGGCGCTCGATGACCGGTTTGGCCTCGATTTCCGGTTTGGCGTGGGTTTCATGGTGGAGCCGATTCTGGTGATGATTCTGATGGCGCAGGCAATTGCGTTGACCCGTTCACCGGTTGCGGCCTGGTTGAACTTCAGGCCGGCCCAATTCCTGGGCAAGCTGTCCTACTCGCTCTACCTGTACCACCCGCCGGCGTTGGTGTTGACGATGGGTCTGCTACCGGCCGCGAGGCTGCGCGTCACTATGCCCTTCGCGATTCTGCTGTTGCTCTCGTTCGCAATGGCTTCGTTCCATTATGTGGAAGAACCATGGCGCGAGGGACGCTTTACGGCGGGATTGGCCACGAGGGTGAAGAACGCGTTTGGATATTAGCCGCAGCCAAGCGCAAGGGTTTAGAGAATTTCTACGTGTTCCGGAGCGGCGGCATGCATGCGGACACGTCGAGCACAAACGCCTTCATCAATATCGATGTCCGATGTGCGCAAGTTCCCGGATCGACGTTCCTTTCAATTCAAGCCTCACGCCCTTTCGGAGCTCCCGAATAGCCGATTCAATAAACTCATCGACAGACCCGACCAAGCCTGATGCGATGGCTTGCTGAATCGCCCTTTCCTGATCTGGTGTCAGACTGATTGTCACGGAATGGCCTCACTTATATCACCGCGCGTTCGTTCCCGCCGATCGGTCTATCGAGGCGCGCTTACTGGTTTGAGTTGCATGTAAACCTCTTCGTCCTGCGACCCGGCGGGGATGTTGGCGTCCGCTCCCTCAGCCTTGCCCTGCTGTGACGATACCGGGCGAGCGGCGCTAATCCGGTAGGCACGGTCTCCCAGTACCCTGCACGCAGCGATTCCGGCACTATCCGACTTCCCGTCTGCGATCGGGTGAAAGATCCCGTCAGACGGACCGGATTCAGCGCATTGAACGAAAGTTTCGGCCAAGGGCCGACCCTCAGAGTCTGTCAAATGTACCCGAAGAGTTCGCGTAGGGATGATTTGGTTCACCATCACGACGTAGTCCTTCAGAGTGGATTTTGCCCTGATGTCGATCGGCTTCGCGTGTTCCCTGTCCTGCGAGTTGCCATAAAAGCTGGGTGAAAACGGTGACGCCGGCGTTGCTCCCTGAGGGCTCACGACAAGATAGTGAAGACCCGGATCGATTTCCTTAAACACGAACTCCCCGCGCTCATTCGTTTGCTCCTGCTCGCCCCACTCGCCGGGCTGATCAACCTTCTGGAGAAAGATGGCAACGTTCGGAATGGGTTGGCGGTCGGGACCAACCACTGACCCCTCCAGCGAATTCTGCGACCAGAGACTCAGGTTCTTGATTGCGCAGCCGCGCTCGGCGACGCTCGCCGGCTCATTCGGTTCACGGGGATCGTCCTTATCGGTGTAGCCGTCGAGTTGCGCATGCAATGCGTACACGCCTGACGACACGCCGGTCAACTCGTAACGTCCGGCGTTGTCCGTGCGTGCCGAGTACTTTCGTCCACCAGCTTCCGCGATCACCTCCGCGCCAGCAACCGGCAGCCCTTCGCTATGATCCTGATCGAGAATGAAATCCACCAGGCTCGCGTGCATGTTGGCTGCCACCCGCCCTCTGATTGTGGTTTTCGTTTCGCCGCGGAAATAGCGTCGAACGTACTCAATGTCTTCCTTCGCATCCTCGGCAAACCGCGATTGGGTGCACCCTCCATCGCTAAGCGCTCCGTTTGCCTCGGGACTTACGAACACCAGAGTCTGCTCGCCTTTTCGATACGGCATGGCCGAACACATTCCGGGCATGAAGGATAACTCCATCATCACCTCCCGGGTGTTCGGGGGCAGGCCCCGGAAAGCTTCAATTACCCGCAATTTGGCGAAACGTGCGGTGCCCATCCAGGCATTTTGCTCTGGCTCCAGACCGCCATCAATCACTTCGGCGAGGAAGATGACCGGCGTCTCCTCAACCCGCTCGCAGATGTCCATAGTTGCGCATTCGCATCCCCGCCCGCGGTTCACGCCGACCGAAAGAGCAGCAACCAAAACGATGACGATCCGGTTCGCAACCATTCCCTAACCGCCTTCGAACAAGTGCCCCATCTTATCGCGCTTGGTCGCCAGATATCCCTCGCGCAACGCCTCCAGATCCGCGATGCACGGCACGCGCTCCACCACCTTCACTCCGGCGCGTTCCACGCTTTCCACCTTGTCCGGATTATTCGAAAGCAGCCGAATCTCGGTGAGTCCGAAGTACTTTAGAATCGCCGCGGGCAGCTCGAAACTCCGCAAATCCGCTTCAAATCCCAAAAGCTCGTTGGCTTCCACCGTATCCGCGCCGGCATCCTGCAACTCGTAGGCGCGCAGTTTATTCAAGAGGCCAATGCCGCGGCCTTCCTGGTTCTCGTAAATGAGAAGCCCGCGGCCTTCCTGCGCGATCGTGCGCAAGGCCAGGTCGAGTTGCGCACGGCAGTCGCAACGCAGGCTGTGGAATACGTCTCCGGTCAAACATTGGGAATGCACGCGCACCAGCGGCGGCGCGCCGGTGAGATCGCCCAGCTTGAGCGCCACGGCTTCTTCTTTCCGGCCCGCAAACAAGCCTTCAAAGCCATAGATACGAAATGGTCCATACTCGCTGGGAAGAGCCGCTTCGGCTACCTTGACCAGCCGAAACGATAAGAGTTCCCGCATTCTATCCGACGTTCACTCATTATAATGGGCGCAGTTGGAACAGCTCTTCATCACGCTGCTTGTTCGCGTCGGAGTGGTGGCGTCTCTCGCCAGCCTCTTCGTGCGGTTCAAGAGCCTGCGGCAACTTCTGGTGCAGGAAGACCGCACTCTCGGGCAGCGGCTGCAGCTCGCGCTCTGGTTCTGCGCGATGTTCGCTTCGGGCGTCGAACTCCGCATCCGCCGCAAGTCTTATGACGCCGCCGATCTGGGACTTGAAGGCAGCCTGCTTGCAGGGCTGCTTGGAGGGTATGTCACCGGGATGATCGCTGGACTGTTGATCTCCCTGCCCGCGCTGATCAATCGTGAATATCCCACCTTCCCTTTCTATGCCGGCGTGGGACTGCTGGGAGGAATGCTGCGCGACCTGGTGGTGAACAAGGACGATATCTGGCGCGCTTCCCCATTGCTCGATCTGCGGCTGGTGCAGGCGCTCCGCGAACGCCGCAACCTGGCTCAACCGTTCTTCAATCTGGTTCTGCTTATCAGCATCGTGATTTCGGAGTACCTGCGCGAGGCGGTGGCGCATGGCTTTAAGAGCACCCAGATGTTTTCTCTCTACCCGGCTCCCGAGTACGAAACGTGGTGGAGCATTCTGGCGGTCTACGCGTCGGTCTATTTCGCGGTAACGCTCCCCCTGAAGGTCTGGAACAGCACGCGTAATGAGATCAAGCTGGAAGAGCAGAACCGGCTGCTCACCGAAGCGCGTTTGCAGGCCCTCACCAGCCAGATCAATCCGCACTTCCTGTTCAATACCCTGAATTCGGTCTCGTCGCTGATCCGGATCGATCCGAACCGCGCGCGGCAGATGATTCTCAAACTTTCGAGCATTCTACGCCGATTGCTGCGCAAGCACGAAAGCATGGCGCGGCTGCGGGACGAACTTGAGTTCATCGACGACTATCTGGCCATTGAGTTAGTGCGTTTTGGCGATAAGCTGCGTTTCGAACGCCACATCGATCCCAACACGCTGGATATGTTTATACCGAGCATGCTGCTGCAGCCGCTAGTGGAAAATTCCGTGAAGCACGGGCTGAGCACCAAGGTGGAAGGCGGCACCATCCGGATCGAGACGAGCGTCGCGGGCGGGCGCCTGCATTTGCGGATTGAAGACGATGGCGTGGGAATTCCGGAGCATAAGCTCGCCCGGATGCTCGATTCGGGGATCGGAGTCAGTAATGTCCGCGAACGTTTGAAGGTGCTGTTCGGCTCCAATTACCGGATGTGGATTGATTCACAGCCCGGGGGTGGAACTCGAATTGCGATTGAGTTTCCTGAAACACTTGTCGCTCAAGTGAGTTGAAAACAGGAGATCGTTATGGCTGACAAAGACAAAAAGTGCGCGCACCCGGCGTGCATCTGCCCCACGCGCGAAGACAGCAAGTTCTGCAGCACCTATTGCGAGGATGCCGGGGCCGACGAGGTTGAAATCGCGTGTGACTGCGGACATGCGGTGTGCGACGATCTCGTGGTAGCATCCGCAACCTAGGCTCTGAAAGGTGAGCAGCCGCGTCAAGATACAATGCGGGCATGGCTCAAGACGTGTTCGCGCTGTTCGATACCAGCGCCGGTAAGTTCAAAGCGAAGTTGTTTGCCGACAAGGCGCCCAAGACGGTGGAGAATTTCACTTCGCTGGCGGATGGCACCAAAACCGGTAAACCCTTCTACGACAATCTGGTCTTTCACCGGGTGATTCCGGATTTCATGATCCAGGGCGGATGCCCGAGCGGCACGGGAACCGGCGGCCCCGGCTACAAGTTCGCGGACGAATTTCACCCGAGCCTGAAGCATGGCAAGCCCGGCTATCTGTCCATGGCGAATTCCGGGCCGAATACCAATGGAAGTCAGTTCTTTGTGACCGTGGCTGCTACACCGTGGCTGGATAACCGCCACGCCATCTTCGGTGAAGTGGTGGAAGGCTACGATGTAGTGGATAAAATCTCCCGCATGCCGCGCGATTCCAGCGATCGGCCTAAGCAGGAGGTGAAGATCAATTCCGTCAAGATCGAGCGAACGGAGGCGGCATGATCGCCCGGGCGGCGCTCCTGGTGGTGGCTCTCGCCTCACTGGTACCCGCCGCCGATTGGAAACCTCTTTTCGACGGGAAAACTCTTGACGGATGGACGGGAGATCCGCGCCTTTGGTCGGTGCATGACGGCGTCATTGTGGGATCCACGGAAGGCGCTCCTCTCACCCATAACGAGTTCCTGATCACAAAACAGGAGTACGGCAACTTCATTCTTCATGCCGAAATGAAGCTGCGGAACCATAACTCCGGAATTCAATTTCGCAGTGAAGCGCTGCCCGATTACGTGGTGACGGGTTACCAGGCCGACGCGGGGGAATCCAACTACTGGGGCAACATCTACGAGGAAAAAGGGAAGCGCGGCACCATGGTGGATGGGTGGGCGGCTGGCGGGAAAGACGTGGTCCATTTGAAGGACTGGAACACGTATGAAATTCGCTGCGACGGCGATCACATTACCATCACGTTGAACGGAAAGGTAACGGCGGATATCCACGATTCCCTGCGTCTCAAAGGGATCATCGCGCTGCAATTGCATGCCGGGCCGCCGATGGAAGCCTACTTCCGGGATATTCGCATCAAGGAGCTGGAATAGCTCCTGCCGTGATGGAGCGCGTTGGACTTTTTGGCGGCACTTTCGACCCCATCCACACCGCGCACCTCTCGATGGCGGAAGCAGCGAGGGAGCAATGTGGGCTGGCGCGGGTGTTGCTTGTGCCGGCGGCGAATCCGCCGCACCGCAAGCAGGGGGCGCACGCCGGTTTCGAGGACCGTTACCGGATGGTGGAAATTGCCTGCATGGGGAATCCATCGCTGGTTCCCTCGCGTCTTGATGAAGGACCCGGCAAGAGCTATTCACTCCTGATGGTCGAGCGATTCCTGAGTGAAACCCGCGAAACGGAACCCTACTTCATCATTGGCGCGGACGCCTTCGCGGAAATCAGCAGCTGGCACCGGTGGCGGGATCTGGCGAGGCTGGTAACCTTCGCCGTAATCGGGCGCCCCGGCGCTGAGTATCAGGTTCCTCCGGATACCCGGGTTCACCGGGTGGACGGCGTGAACCTTCCCATTTCTTCATCGGAAATTCGCGCGGAACTTGCCGCGGCGGCGGACATTACCGATTTGCCCGCGGGCGTGCTGGACTACATCCGCCAGCATCACCTCTACCGCTGACAGAGCCCGCAAATTCTAAACAGCCGGCGAATTCCGCTCGACGATAATCGTAAACTTCGCGACCATAGCCGCCAATGTGCCGAGCGCGGCAATCAGTGGCGCCGCGATCACGCCGACGGCAGCCACCGTCACCGGAATCTCCATGAAAGTGTGGCCGTGCTCATCACGGATGACGATGCGCCGCACGTTCCCTTCCTTAATGAGACGGCTAACGTGGCCGACCAGGTCTTTGCCCGTTACTTGTATTTGTTCGACGATGCTGCTGAGAGTCATGTTGTCCTCTTCCTGAGAGGAACTACGCGACCCAGCGCGCACAAGTTCAAATTTCCGGCAAGCATACATCTGTCTTAAGGAGTACAAGGATGTCGAGGACATTCGTCAGGGTCGCAGCTTGACAACTGGGCCGCCCAAGTGAAACCCTAGAGCCCGACCGAACCTCCGACGGCGGGTAACCCGACGCCCCTACTACTCAACGACGAACTCGTCCCGGACACTGCCGCCATCGACGGCTTCCTGCTAACCTACTCATACTCGTGCACTGTGACGGTTCCAGCTTGAATCGCGGATTTTGGGACCGGTTGGATTTTGTTTGGCATCCAAGCCTCTTCCGAGCAGCGACAA
>Ga0182030_10012405_pt1 | contig 17059 bp, 9 predicted proteins | sample 812S3MmetaG_FD_121299 | JGI IMG/M metagenome (GOLD analysis project Ga0182030, IMG submission 121299) | Permafrost microbial communities from Stordalen Mire, Sweden - 812S3M metaG (Illumina Assembly) | ecosystem: Environmental > Terrestrial > Soil > Wetlands > Permafrost | place: Sweden...
AGGCTGGCATCGGCGGCGGCCAGGTCGGAACGAAGCGCTTCCAGTCCGCGGACCTTGCGCAAAGCCGAGGTCCAGAGCAGCACAAACACCGCCAGAGCCACGGCCAAAAGGCTCGCGACAATCCACGCCGGCGTGGCGCTGGCCGGGCCGCGATTCGTCTTGGTCACATACTCAGTAAAAGGTTCGTTGCCGCCGCTCATGCGTCGTCCAAATTTAATCAGACCGGGTCATTGGCGTCCAGTGAGAAGCCTTCCGATCGGAAAGGTTTGGGGTGGCGCGGACAGGCGTTGGTTTTTTAGTCAAACCTATTGTTTATGCGATGTTCCGCAGCCGCAGGCCGGGTCGGGGGTCCGCTTGAACATCTGCAACAAACCTTCGAGGAAGGCAAAGAAGACATCCACCGCGTACCCGACCAGGAAGGCCACGGCGAAGGGCGAAATGGACGCTCCTTGCGCGACATTGAAAAGGCCCACGACCAAACCGCAGATGCCGGCGATCAAAAAGCGCGAAATGTGCCGGTCACTGCCGCTCAAGGTGCGGCTCTTGATCTGGTCTTCGTAGGAGCGCAGCAGATAGGCTCCGGCCCCCAGCAAGGCGTACAAGACAGGCAGAAAGCAACTCGCCATGGCGCCGTAATAAACCGTCACCCGGTCTTGAACGTTGTTCGCAATATTCCGGACGATTTGATATTCCTCGACCTTGTCAGTGAGTTCCTGCGCCAGCAAAACATCCAATCCCGGCGTGAGTTCGAGCCGTCTCCGCTTGTGGACGTCCATATTTGTTCCACTTTGCGAATAAACCGCAGGTTTTAAGTTGCCCAGAAAATAGAGCAATTGCCTGGAGTAGGCATCAATTTCGCGCTCGGTCGCGGCAAATTCCTGAAGGTCGCTAATGACATCCTTCGCGGACAGCCCGCGCGAACCCGCTGGCCCAAACCATACTTCGTCCTGCGAAAGAGTGCCCGTCTTGCCAGCATCCGGCGCAGGGTTCGCCGTTGCCGGGGTGGTCGGCGAGGGACCGAGCTCGGCCCGCAATTTTGCGGCCAGGCCATTGGCGAGTTCAATGTCCGCCCTGATTTTCGCCGAGATGCTGTCGCTGACAATCGTAATCAGGGAGATGAACACGATAATGCAGCCCACCAGGACTGCGATCAGACTGTAAAGGCGGATGGTTTGGCGCGCTTGTTTCGGATGCCGGCAGGCGATCAAGCTATCCACCGTGACCGGCCTGACCCTCGCAGCCAGGCGGGTGAATGCTTTGAGCAGCCGGGCGGTGGTCTGCTCTGTCACATTGCCGGCGTCGCTGGCCGTTCTCGCCGTCAGGATGGCATCGCGCGTCTCGTCATCGATTTCGATTCCGGCTTCGGCGGCATGACCCAGCAGCAATTCCGCCTTATTGACCGTTTCCGCCACCAGCTTGACCGCCGGAGATGGCGCATCGGCATTGGAAGGGTGGGCTGAGGCGGGTGTCTTTGATATTGGCTCGTCCATGATCCGTGCAAATGCAACAACCCGGCTTTTCGAGCAGCACAGGTATTGACAACGCGCCAGTAGGACAGCTCCTGACACTCATGTCAAGTGGTAATAATAAAAATAACCAAAATTTTTCCGTCGAGAGAGCGCAAAAAACCTTGCCAGAAATCCGTCGAATAAGGACACTGTCAAAAATTCAATTCCCCAGGTCAGTGCCGGCCCGGGTTAGGAAGACAATGGACGATGATTGACATGATGTTATGCCAAAGCTGGACCCAATCAATACCATCATAATCGTGATGATGGAAAACCGGTCATTCGACCATATCCTCGGTTATCTCAGCCTGCCACCGGTCAGCCGGACGGATGTGGATGGACAAAGCACCGACCCGGCCTGGCTTGCCCGCTTCACCAATATTGACCAGGGACAATCTCTCACTGCCGCTCTCTCGACCAATCCATACACGTTGCCGTCCGAATTCGATCCACCGCACGAGAGGCCCAATGTGGCGGCGCAGTTGGGCGCCCTGCAAAATGGCGCCTATCCCATGAACAATTTCGCCGGCGCAATTCCGACCACGGTATCGGCGGACCCGGAAGTCCGGCGTTTGGTCATGGACTACTTCGGCGCGGACCAGGCGCCGATCAGCCATTTTTTAGCGGCGAATTTCACGATTTGTGACCGCTGGTTTTGCTCCTTGCCCGCCGGCACACAAGCCAACCGCCTCATGGCCATGAGCGGATTCTCCATGATCCAAGCCAACCAAACGCCGTTGCCGGAGCAGGACCTTGTTTATGACTGGCTCACGGCGCATAACGTGAATTGGCGCGTCTATCATCAAGGCGTGCCCTTCTTCGCTCTCATGCCGAAATGGATGCCCGAGGTCCTGCTGGAAAATCACTTCCGGTCTTTTGAAGATTTCGAGGCGGATTTGGCCAATACGCCACCAGACCAGATGCCGCAGGTTATTTTTATTGAACCGACCTACGGAGATTCCCCGCACCTGGGGCGGAGCACCGATGATCACGCGCCGGCCGGCATCAGCGACGGCGAGGAATTTCTGATGCAGGTCTATGAGGCGGTGACGGCCAGCCCGGCTTTCTGGCGAAACGCTCTCATGGTCGTTACTTACGATGAGCATGGCGGTTTTTTCGATCACGTTTCGCCGCCTCTCATTCCGACCGAACCACCCCAGGCGGGGCTTTACCCGGCTTTTCCGTCTCTGGGAGTTCGCGTGCCGGCCTTCGTTGTTTCGCCGTTTGTTCAAGCCGGCGCGGCCAGCCATGCCGTGCTGGACCACACTTCGATGCTGAAGCTTTTGGGCGAGAAATTCGGGGGCGGATCGTATTCCGCGGTGGTGGATGCGCGCCCGGTCCAAAGCGTATCGGACGTGCTCAATTTTGACTCCCCCGTCACCGACCCTCCAGCCGTCCCGGCTGTCAACGCTTATTTGGCCGCGCGCCCGCCTGCGCCCACTGTGACCGTTCCGGTCCCCACTACGCAGCTCCAACAAGCCTTCAGCGATGCGATTGAAAACATGAAGCAACACGGCGCCGGCCCGGACCACCCCAAGTTCGGACCGCTCTTGCAGCAGATGGCCGTGCTGCCTGCTCCGGGCAATGTCACGATCTCACCATGAAAATGAATTCTCGAACCGGCCTTTTGGCGTTAATCGTCGCTCTCTTCTGCGAGGGATGTTTTCTGATTCCGCCCCCGCGCAGCGCCTACCGTCCGATTCACCAGTATGCCCAGGCTGGCGACGCCGCCAGCGTCGCCGCGGACCTGGCCACAAATTCCCCGGATTTGAATCTCCCCGACGATGCCGGGCTGACGCCGCTACACTTGGCCGCATCTCATTGCCATACCAATGTCATCGCGCTTCTGCTGAGCAAGGGAGCGTCTGTCAATAAGAAGGGACAGGGGGGAGTCACTCCATTGCACCTGGCGGCGCAGGATGGGTGCGCCGATGCCGTGACCCTGCTCCTGGCTCACCACGCAAAAATCAACGCGCGTGATGATACCGGCCGCACCCCCCTCAAGCGGGCCGAAGAATGGCATCAGGATGCCGTGGCGCAACTTCTGCGCCAGCACGGCGGCACAGAATGATGGCCGCTCTGCACCCTTCGCAGGACCTTCGGGGGGAACGGGCGGATTTTCAAACCGGCGGAGCGTCCACAGGTTGGGACACCTGCGGCACGGCCCGTCCTCCGTAGGACTCCGGAGGGTGGGTAGACTTGGAAGTCTGCGCTACAATTCTGCTCACTGCGAAATATCCAAGGGCTTGTTGAATTGTGCGACGATGGTTGAGGAGATTGCATCCGGCGCGGCGTTGGGAACGGCGATGCTTAATCCGTTCTCGCTCACTTTGGTGGCGAGCGCGTGTTTCTTCTTGTCAGACAGCAGCCAGACTTTTCGCGGACTTGTTTTCAATCCCGGCACCGTCAACTCGCCGCCGGCGGGCCAGTTAAACACATGCCAGTAAAGGGTGGTGGCGCGGCCTTTGGTTTTTTTGGTGCAGCGGCCCCAGGGCAACTGCTGCTGGAAAGGGCTGGCGGTGGTCGAGTAAATCGCCTCTCCATTGACCCGCATCCAATCGCCCATGCTTTGAAGGCGCTCGACCGACGCTTCGGGAATCAAACCTTCGCCGGTCGGCCCGACATTGAGCAGGTAATTGCCGCCCTTGGAAGCGATGTCAATCAGATTGCGGATAAGTATTTCGGGGGACTTCCAATTTTGATCCTGTTTCTTGAAACCCCAGGTGTCGTTCATCGTCATGCATGTTTCCCAATCGACCCCCGGCCCGTAGCCGTTGGCGGGAATGGTTTGTTCCGGGGTCCCGTAATCGCCCAGGGAAGGCTTGCCGGCGGGGACGTGGCGGTGAACGCGATTATTGACAATAATTTGCGGTTGCAGGCCGCGCACATATTTATAGAGATCAAGGCCGCGGTCGTAAGTCCAGGTCTTTTCCCAGTCTCCGTCAAACCAAAGGATGCCGAGCGGCCCGTAGCGGGTGAGCAGCTCCTTGAGTTCTCCTTTCAGATAAGCCACGTATCGGTCGAAATCGGGGTTCGGATTCGCTTCGTCATTCCACGACTTGACCGGCAGGTAATCCGGGTGATGCCAGTCCATGATGGAATGGTAAAAGCACAGGGTAATTCCAGCCTCCCGGCAGGCTGCGGCCAACTCCTTGAGCGGATCGCGCTGAAACGGCGTCGATTTGATGCACCAATCGGTCAGGGCGGAAGGGTACAGGCCGAAGCCGTCGTGATGTTTGCTGGTGATGACGATGTATTTCATGCCGGCATTTTTAGCCAGGGCGACCCATTGGCGGGCGTCGAACTTGACCGGATTGAACTGCGGCACAAGTTTGGCGTAGTGCGAATCGGGGATTTTCAGGTCGTTCATGATCCATTCGCCAGCGCCGGAAGTCTGTCGGCCATCCCATTCGCCGGCGGCCTGGGAATAAAGGCCCCAGTGAATGAACAAGCCAAAGCGCGCCTCGCGGAACCATTTCATGCGCGCGTCCCGTTGCGCCGGGGTTTCGTTTAAGAAGGAGCCGGCGCCAGGCGCTTTTTCAGCCCGGACCGGCCATGCCATACCGAGGATCAAAACGAGAAGGCAGGGCAGGAGGCGCCTCAGATGAGATGAGACAGGAATCATATTGTGGGTTGTCAGGCGCCCGCTACGGCGAACTGACTTTGTAAAAACGCCTCGGATAACTCGCCGCGTTCGTATCGATGAATTGGAACTGGCCGGGGGAGATTTCCACGACGCCCCCCAGCGCCGGCCAGTTGGTCAGCGGCAATGAAAGATTCGTTGTCGCCAGAACGTTGAACTGTGCGCCGACGCTGTTGGTGAAGGAGAATTGGAACGTAGTATTGGACGGCTTTTGCGCACCGGTCAGCGTCATAGCCACCGGCATGGGAACGCTGAGGCTGACCACGCTGCTGGTGCTTTGAATTCCGTTGACAAACACCGTCGCCAGCGTCCAGCCCGGCGGGAAATTCCAGACCGGCGCGGAGGCGAACGAATTGGTGGACCAATTGGTGGCGATCAAGAAAGTGGTTTGTCCGCTCTCAATGCCGCGCAATTGCACCAGCGGATAATCGGTGGATGAATCCTGGGCGGAGCCGTACGATCCTTCGGAAGCGCCACGGAATTGCGCGCCGGCAATGATCAGGCTGCCCCCCAGATTGAGCGGCGATGTCGCTGAAGTGATCTGTGGTTGGGATGTATTGGTGTAACCCAGGCCCGGATCATAGAGTTCGGCGCTGTTGTTAATTGTACTGACATTGTAGCCGCCGGCGAAGAGCACTTTGCCGCCGGGCAACAGGGTGGCCGAAGGCTCACCGCGCACGGCATTCAGGCTGGAGGTCGCCGTCCACTTCCCGGTCACGGGATCATACAGCTCGGCATTGGCAATGTCCGTATTGTTTACCGACCCGCCGGCGACGAGCACTTTACCGTTGGGCAGCAAGGTTGCGGCATGACCCTCGCGCGCGGTGATCATCGCCCCGGTCAAGGACCACGCACCCGTGGCGGGATTGTATAACTCCGCGCTGGAAAGCCACCCGCCACTGTAGCCGCCGGCCACCAGCACCATGCCGTTGGGCAGCAAGGTAGCGGTATGGGACTCACGACTGCTGTTCATCGCTCCAGTCGCCGTCCACGTTGCCGTGGCTGGATCAAACAACTCGGCGCTGTTGGTGTCGCCGCTGATGCCTCTGCCGCCGGCCACCAGCACTTTGCCTCCGGGCAGCAAGGTCGCCGTATGATCGAAGCGGGCCGCATTGAGCGGGTTGGGTAATGACCATGTGCCGCTGGCGGGGTTGAACAACTCCGAACTGGCGAGAGGATTGCCATTGGTGTCCCAGCCTCCCGCGACCAGCACTTTTCCGTTGAGCAAAAGCGTGGCCGTATGATATTGGCGGGCCACCTTCATCGCGTTTGTCGCCAACCAGGTGCCGGTGGCCATGTTGAAAATTTCAGCACTGGCGACAACCCCGGAGCCATAGGCGTTTTCCCCGCCCGCCACCAGAACAGAGCCGCTGGCCAGCAGGGTCGCGCTGTGGCCATAGCGCGCGATGGTCATGGCGTTGGTCAACGTCCAGGTTCCGGCGATGGGATCGTACAATTCGGCGCTGGAAAGAAAGCTGGGGCTAAAGCCGCCGGTCACCAGGACCTTGCCGCTGCTCAGCAGCGTCGCCGTATGTTGGACGCGGGCGTTATTGAGCGCGCCGGTGTTTGAGTTTGTCCCGCTGGCATAATCAAAGGACTCGGAGCTGGAGAGGTAATTGGTGCCGTTATATCCTCCGGCAAGCAGCACCCTGCCGTTGGCCAACATCGTCGCTGTGGCGCGATAACGCCCGAAGTTCAGAGCGTTGGTGGTAGTCCATGTCCCGGCGTTTGGATCATAAATCTCGGCGCTGGAAAGCGATGTCGTCCCATTATTGCCGCCCGCAACAAGCAGTTGCCCATTCGGGAGCAATGTAGCCGTCTGCGAGAATCGCGCGGTGTTCAGTGAATTGGGGTATGACATTGTTCCGGAGACTGGGTCGTAAAGTTCCACGTCATTAAGAGTACTCAGGCTGCCGCTGCCGCCGACGACCAACACTTGTCCATTGGTCAGCAAGGTTGACGTGTGATTGTAGCGGGAGAGCAACAAGTTGGCGGTTCGCGTCCAATTGCCGACAACAGGATCAAACACATCGGCAGTCTTATAAATGCCTCCGCCTGCGCCGCCAACCGCGTATACTTTGCCGTTCGGCAGCAAGGTCGCCGTGTGATAGATTCGTGCATTCGACATCGAATTGGTCGTCGCCGTCCATGTTCCGCTGACCGGATCATATATCTCGGCGCTGGAAAGAAAGGTGGGGCTGGCGCCACCCGCGACCAGCACTTTGCCGTTGGGCAGCAAAGTGGCCGTGTGGGAATAGCGTGCCGTCGTCATGGAACCGGTCAAGGTCCACGTTCCGCTCACCGGATCGTAGAGCTCGGCGACGTTGGTGACGGCACCGCCAAAAACTACAAAGCCTCCTGCCACCAGCACCTTCCCGCTCAAGAGCAAGGTGGCCGTATGAGAATAACGGGCTGAATGCATGGCGGTGGCGGCGCTCCAACTTCCGGTGGCTGGATCGAATAACTCCGCGCTGGCGAACGCGGTGCTCGCATTGCAGCCACCCGCCACCAGCACTTTGCCGTTGGGCAACAAGCTGGCTGTCTGATACTGGCGCGGCGTGCTCATCAGGCTGTTCGTGACCCAGACAGCGGCCGGGGCTGTCGGAAGCCAGAAGAAATTCAGCGCCAGCGCCGCGAGAAACAGTCTAAGCCGGGAGGTGAGAACGTTCATTAAAGGAGGTCTGCTTTTCATTGGTTTTTTTGTTTACTGCCCACAAACAGCATGGGTTTTTTGTGATATTTGTGCCCGGCCCACAGATTTGCAAGTCCTCTTTTAAGTTCGCCCGATTTTTTTTGGGGGTTCCTATTAAAAACCGCTTTATCCCCGAATTTGGCTTAATTATAGTTTTGACATTATGGGGCGAGACTCCGTCGAACCATGACTCGATCGAGATGGGGAGCGGCGGAATCTCAAGCTAACTGATTGCTTCGTGTCCTCTGTGGTGGAAATTGCCTTGTGCCCGGGCGCAAACGATCATTTCACGACCAGATCATCGGAAGTCCACATGGTTTTGTCGGGGCCGGCGGAATGGATTTCCATCTCAGTTCCGGAGATTTGGTGAAAAAAATAAGGCGTGCCCCAGGCATCCACCAGTTCGCCGTTGCCGTTGATGTTCGCGCCGGTGTCCGCGTTGATGAAATTGATGTGCTTCGGATTGTCCCCGCGCAATTGGGCGGTAATTTCCGGGTTGGTGCCCACCGGGTTTCCGCCAAACATATCCCCATATTGGTGGACGGCACGCCGCACATTTTGCAGCACTGTATCCGGGGGCAATTCAATGTCCGGACTTAACGCGGCGACAACTCCCACGCCCCGGGCGGGATGATTGGAAGAGGGCGATGTGGCCGGCGGAGCCGGGACGGCATTAACGGAGGCGGGCGCGGAGGCCACAGGCGGATTTGCGGCTGCGGAATGTTCGACTTGACTGTTGGGCGGAATTTGAACCGGAGGCGCAGCCGCCACCGGCAGACCCGGTTTTTTCGGAGTATAAAAAAGATATAAAGCGGCGGCGACCAGCAGCAAAAGAACGACGACGCCCAGCGACTTTTTCATATAAAACCGAGGTTGGGCGCGGCGAAACGGCTGAGGTTCGGAAAGACAGTCGCGAGATTGCTGCTGTCCACTCCGAACCAGGTGGCCAGCGTGGCAAAATACTGGTCAATGGCCGTGGTGGGAATCCAGCGCCCTGTGCTGGTGTCGTTCGGGCCGTTTAAGGTCAGGACAGGGAAACTGCCGTAGGTTCTCTGGCCGTTGACCGCGCCGCCGAGAATCAGGTGGTGACTGCCCCAGCCGTGGTCGCTGCCCTGCCCGTTGCTGGGAAAAGTCCGGCCAAAGTCGCTGGCCGTAAAACAAGTGACGCTTTTGGAAAGATTAAGCTGCTCCATGGCGCGTTGGAAGGCGTACATGGACTGGCTCAGTTCGGCCAGCAGGTTGGTATGCGAGCCGAGGAGCACATTGGTGGGCGCGCCTGAGCTGTAATTGGTCTGGCCGGTGTGGAGGTCATAGCCCCCCACCTGGCAGAAAAAAATCTGGCGCTTCATGCCAAAGCCGCCCTGGCTGGTAGGCGTGCTGCCTGCCGCGATCAAGCGCGCCACCATTTGAAGTTGCGGACTTAAACTCGAGGTAAAGGCCGTCGCACCGCTTTCGGGCGGGGTGATTTTGGTTGGGAAAGGCGTGGTCCAATAAGTATTTGCCGCCGTGGGGAGAATCGCGCTGTTTAAAACTGTGCTGGTGTTGATCGCCTGTTCGGCCACCGAAGCGTAGGCCTGGGATTGCAGATTGTTATAGGATAGACCGAGGATATTGGTCAAGGCGGGCAGGCGGTTGCTGCTGGCGCCGCCGGAAGGCGTGGTGGGCATGGACAGGGAGATCGCCCCGCTGGTCGAGACGGAATATTGGGAAACGATATTGCCCACTTCAAATATATTGGCCCCCGCCAGCGTGACCATGAGTGAAATAGGCGCGCCGGGTTGCACGGAGGCCAACAAATCGGCGCAACGCCCTCCCCAACCGGTCAGGGGCGGTTGGTCGGGAATGGAGGTCTGCCACTGCGTTTGCTGGTCGGCGTGGGAAAAAAGCTGCGGCGGCGCGGCGGGGGAGCCGCTAAGGTATTCGGTGCGGGTCAGGGGATAAACCAGCGTGCCGGTGTTGAACAAAAAGGCCAGCTTGCCTTCGCCGAAAAGGGTTTGCAGTTCAGGGCAACTGGGATGCAACCCGTAAGTATTGCCATCGCCGTCCAGTGACGTCACACCCAGCAGGGCGCTTTGCGGGATGGCCAGAACGGGCGTGCGGATGGCGGCGTAATTAGTGTATTGCTCCGCCAGGGTGGGGATAATGAGGTTATTCGAGTCGTTGCCGCCCTGAAGGAAGATGCAGATCAGCGCCTTGTAATCGTTGATGTTCGATTGGGCCACGGCCGCGTTCATGAAGCGCAGATCGGAGATGGCCGAGGTCATGGCGACGGTGCCGACGGCAGCGCAGGCGGCCCGCCGGATAAACTCGCGCCTCGATTCATCGTAGATTTTCTTGTCACGCATAAATTTATTTTTGGATGATATAATCTGGCGAACTGGCCAGCAGATGAACGACAGCCCGGACCCGGTCCCGCATCTGCGTGGCGGTGGGCGGGGAGCTGTAGGGAAAATTGGTGCCGGCCACGTAATTGACGATATAGGTCCGGGCGGCGGGCGACAATTGCCCGGCCAGCAGCCGCGTATTGAGCGCGTCCACCAGGCCGGGGACGCCTGCATTGGCCGTGTAAGCCGTCGTCATCCACGGGCCCATGTCCATGACAATCGGGCCGTTGCCGCCGATGAAACTGCTCAATCCATTGGTGTTGCCTGTGTTGTTTAAAAGTCCGCCCTCGATGAAATTCATTTGCAGGCCCACGCCGCTGGCGGTCGTCAGTTGAAATTCCGGCGTGGTCAATCCGGCCGAGGCCAGCGCGCCGGGAAATTCGTAATTCGGATAATAGAAATTAAACACGGTCGGCGAGCGCAGCGGCGATTGCGAAATACTGGCCGTGTTGCCTGTGTCGGTGTAACCCATGTTCCAGGTGTCCTCCTGGAGGATGACGGTCCCGCTGCGCGCCAGCGGGGGCGGCACCAGCGGGTAAACGGAAAGACTGTTGTCATTTTTGCTGGCCGATTTTGTCGCCGTGATGGTGAAGTGCATCGGGTTGGGCACAGTGGCCACCGCATAAGTTCCGCTCACCGCGCTGCCGGAAGTGAAGTTGATGAAAACGTTGTTGCCCGGAATCAGTCCGTGCGGGCCGGTGGTGCTGACTGTAATGGTGGTCCCCACTTGCGTGTAACCGCCCACCGCCAGTTTGGGCATCAGGCAATTGCCGGTGTGCGCCGCCGCATCCGCGTTTGTCACCGTGATGTGCGACGTATCGGGCACGGTGACAACCTGGAACAATCCGTTTGACGCCCCGCCGGTGGTGAATACCAGATAAACGGGATCGCCCACGGCCAAGCCATGGCCCGAAAGACTCGCGGTGATAACTCCATTGGACTGGGTATAGGTGCCGGTTAAAAGTTGCGGCGCGTTGACGGTGAAGTTTGTCGGTGTCGTGACCGTCACGCCATAACCCTGAGTTGTGGGCGCGGCGTTGCCGGAGGTGTCCGTGAAACTCAGCCAGACAGTGTCACCGCTGTTCAAACGGTGCGGGACGGCGGTGGTGATGGTGACCAGTTGGTTGGTGGTTTGCGCGTAAGTGCCGCTCCGCGCCGGCGGGGCGGGAAAGGCGCGCGCCAGCGAGGTGACACGCAAGAGCGGCTCGCGTTGCTTGCCGTAACCGGGCTGCGAAATCATGTTCGTGCTGCGCGCTTCGTAATCAAGAAGAATCGCCCGGACGACGGCGGCCATGTTGCCGCGCGTCCCGGCGCCGTCATCGTTGAAAACCTGCGCGACCCGATAGACATAATCGCGGCTGGGATTGCTGGTCACCAGGCGCTGGATCAGTTCCCGGCAAATAAAGGGCGCCACGTTCTGGTTGTTAAATATGGTGTCCAGGGCCGATTCCAAATCCTGCAAGCCGTAATTGTCGAAATTCGTGTAAGCGGGATTGGCCTGATTGCCCCAGGCCGGGGGCAGGGTCACGTTGTCAAGCAATAATTTCGACCCCAGTTCATGATGGGCGGGCACGAGCACCATCGCATTGGTATAGTTGGCGGCGGGGTACCAGTTGGAGGGCAGCCGCCCATTGGTCTGGAAAGGCTGAGAATAGTTCCAGCCCGTGAACACGCTGGCAAAGCCCATGACCACGTTCTGGTTGTAGGTCGGCACCAGGTTGTCCTGTCCGTTGAGGATCAGCGTGCCGTCCGGCCACAGCCGGTTCAGGCCGATGGAAAACAACTGCTGCACTTCGCGCGCGTAATTTTCATCGGCATGAAGGCCGGTGATGATGCTGCCGGCGTTGTTGCCTCTCATGCCCAAATACAATCCCATGGCCGGATGAAGGGTGACACCTTCCAGCAGAGCCCTGTAATTGCCGAACGCATTATCCAGCAGCACGTCGTAATAGGACGAGAGGGTGTCCGCGTGGTTTTGGAGCACGCCGTTTTCAGAGACAACAAAAATCTCGCTCAGGGCAAAGGCGACGCGCTGGCGCAATTGGTCCGGCGCCGTGATCGATTGCCGCCACCAGGTATTGAACCAGAGCGGGCTTTGATAAGGATCGGTCGGGTCCGAATACGGATTGGCCAGCACGTTGGGCAAACAATGCGTGACCGGCAGCGTGAATTGATTGGAGAGCCAGCCATTGTAGCCAATGGTTTGCACCGCGGTGATGTCGTTGGAACTCGCCCCAAACGTGGCCTGGGTCAGAAAGCGCACTGCGGCGTTGCTGCTGGCCGAATCATCTGTCCAGGACGGGGGCGCGGGTGGCGGCGTGAAGGTTTGCGAGCCGTCGGCCAGCGTGAAATGGCCCCCGATTTCCCCATTGGCAAAGGCCGTGCTCTCGATGACAATCGCGGCCTTGCCTTCACTGATGATTTCCAAAATGTCCGACGCGGCCAGCGGGCCGGTCGCCTTGATTTTCCACAAATAGCTTCCGTTGGCCTGCGGTTTGGCCGCGGAAATATCGTAGATCAATTCGGCGGGATCATTCAAATACGGGTCCGAATTAATGGACTGGCCGGTGGGAGTGCCGGTCAGGTTGTTGATTGAAAAATTCAACGTCGCCGTTGTGCCGTCGGCGCTGACGCGCAAAGTGGCCGACCCGACGCCGCGGCTGTTGACATTCGGCAGCGCCAGCAGGTTGGCTGAGTAAAGCGTGCCCGGAGTATTGACCGCCAATGGAGGATAATAGCGCGACAACAAATAACCCGGCACCACGCCGCCGGGCGTGGTATTGGTGCCGGTCGGATCTTGCAGCCAGCCCACGGACCAATTGTCATTCGTCCCCACTCCCGCCTTGTGCAGAATTTCGATGTAATAACTCTGCCCGGCATTCAAGGCCAGCCAGGGCGATTGCTGGTTCGGATACAAATTCCATTGCCGCGGCGCTGTGCCGTTGGTCACCCAGGATCGGATGACTTGGTTGACTTGGTTGCTGTCGTCGGAAATCCAGAGCTGCGCGGAATCGCTGCCTGCCAGCCAGAAATAATAATTCGCCGTGGCCGGCGCGGTAAAATAGCCGCGACCGCGTTCGCCATAATTGACGCCGTAACCGGTGACTCCCTCGAGTGTGCCCAAAACATTGGTCAGGTTGGCCGGCGTGCTGGTCGGAATGTCGCTCACGTCTGTGCCTGGAACGTTGGTCCAGATTTCCTGCACCACCGAACTGCCGGTGTTCAAAACTAAAATGCTCAGAACCGATGCGCCGAGGCCCATGGAATTGCTGGCTGTCAGCGCCACTTCAAAATTGCCGGCCAGAGTCGGGATGCCGGCGATGACGCCGTTTGTTCCGTTAAAGGCGAGCCCCGGCGGCAGGCCCTTCGCCGTGAAACCGAGCGGCGTATTGGCCGCCGTCACCGTGAAACTGAACGGCTGCCCGAGAAAAGCCACCGCGCTCAGCGCGCTAGTCACAACAGACGGCGCATTTGAACCGCTGTGGCCCACGCTGTTGCTCGGATACAGGCATGTCGTCGGGATGATTTCTTCCGACTGGCTGGCACTGTACCACGACAGATGGGCCTGGGCGGAACTGCCATTCTGAAGATAGTCCAGCCTGAGGTCGTAACGCGCGCCGGCTTGCAGGGTGATCGAGTTGGTCTGGTCAGTCACACTTTGGGACTGCCATTTGTCAATAAGAAGTTGGTCACTGACCCAGAGGCGGCAGCCGTCGTCGCTTTTTACGTCAAAGTAATAAAGCCCGGAAAATGGCGGCTGCACCTGGCCGGTCCAGCGCACCGTGTAATACCCATTGCTCAAGTTGGGCGACATCCCGTTGCTCCAGATAAAATCCACCACCGGGTCAATCCGGGTCAGGATGAGATTGGTGGGGTTGAAATTTTTGCTGTTGGTGTAGGTCGTGCTGGAATTCGTGTAATACTGGCCCAATAGCCCCGTGCCTTTGCCGGTCGGCGACGGATAGATCACCACGCTGGCATTGCTGGCCGTGCCAATCGTGTAATTCGCGCCTGTCAATAATTGCAATTGCGCCAGCACCGGCGCCGGCAGGTTCGTGTTTGCCATCGGCGTCAGCGGAATGGTTTGAGCACTGACGCCCACTCCCAACGTCACCGAACCTGGCAGCGCCGCATAATCAACCCCGGCTGTGGCAAAGCCGCTGCCCGATCCCACCACTCCGAGATTGACCGTAATGGCATCCAGCGGAAAGCCGCCCCGCGTCACGGTAAATTGCCCCGGCAGCGTGACATTTTGCCCCGGATCGGGCTGGGTCGCCGCCGCAGTCGTCGCCGCAATGGTGATGACATTTTGCGATGCCAGCATGTTGGTCACATAGGCGTAATCCCCCAGCGGATTGCCGCTGGAATCCTGCTGGTTGTTGCTGTAGGGGTTGTCCGGAGTCAACCCCACCTGGTATTTTTCCCAATCACTCACGCCACTGCTGTCCGAAACCACGTCCGAGATGGAAATGCGATAAAACCTTATTGACGATGCGGCGGGGACGGTCAGGGTGAGATTGGTCCCCGTAGTCGGTTCAACATTGGTTTCCACCAGCCAATTCGTGCCGCCCGGCGTGGCGCTGCTGAGCAATTGATAGAGTTTTCCCGGCGCGCACGGCACCGTCACCGAAAAATTGGTGGGCGACCACGACATGGCCGAAATGCGCGGGTAGGAATTGGAATTGAACGGGTTGGTGCCCGCGATGGCCTCCTGCAAATTGGAAAACCCGTCTCCATCCGAATCCGCCGTTGGGCTGACGCCGTGGGCGTTATAAGTCCACTCCCACACATCGCTCATGCCGTTGCCGTTCAAATCCACCATGGCCCGGGCCGTCCCCCCTGCCAGCGCAAGAAAAACCAGCCAAACTGCAAAGAACCGTGGATATAATTTTCGGCGAGGAAGGGAACGGCGTTGCATAACCCTCTACCTAAACCCGGCGCAGTTCATTTGTCAAATTTGTTCTAATGATTCCCAGTCCGTCAACTAATCGCCGGTCGATGGATCGCCCCGCGCTAAAATTATCCGAAAATCCCACTGGAATTGGTCCGCTTTATGGGTATTTTGCAAAGACGTTATTTGCTGATGACTGTTCCTGACATTCCGGCGTTGCGGCGGGGCCGGCCTTACGAAAGCCTCGATAAAGCCCCCATTCTCGATTATCGCAGCGGCGCGGCTCTCGCCACGGTTAGCCAGGTCAATGCCGGCATCGTGCGCAAGGATTTGGCCGCCATTGGCCAATCCCGCGCCGCTTTGAAAAAACTGACCACCGCCGCGCTGATTGAAATATGCGCCCGCGCCGGCGACCTTTTTCTCAATGCCACGTTGCCCATCGGCGGCCAACAACAATCGCCCGTCCAATATATCGAGACGCTTTCGTCCACCAGCGGTCTGCCGCACGTCATGGTGCGCCGTAACATGGCCAAAATTCACGGCGCGCTCTCCCAGATGAAAACCATTTTGCACGGCCTCACCCGCGGACTGGATCTCGGCGTGCTCGACGCCGGTTTTGGCGGGCGGCTGAGTTTTTATCCCGCCGGGCAATCGTTGGGGCTGGTCATGCCCAGCAATTCGCCTGCCGTCAATTCGCTTTGGTTGCCGGCCATTCCGCTAAAAATACCCGTCGTGATCAAGCCGGGCCGCGAAGAGCCCTGGACGCCCTTTCGTTTGATTCAGGCTTTCATTGCCGCAGGTTGTCCGGCGGAGGGGTTCGGGTTTTATCCCGCCAATCACGAAGGCGCGGCGGAAATTTTGCGCTCCTGCGGGCGCTCGCTGCTGTTTGGTGATAAGAACACCACCGCGCCTTACGCCAATAATCTCGCCATTCAAATCCACGGTCCCGGCTACAGCAAAATTCTGGTTGGCCAGGACGAAATAGAGCGCTGGCCGGAATTCATCGACTTAATGGCCTCCGCCATTTCCGACAACGGCGGCCGCAGTTGCATCAACGTTTCCGCTGTGGTCGTGCCCAAATACGCCGCCAAAATCGCGGAGGCTTTGGCGAAAAAGCTTGGTCCCGTTGTTCCGTTGCCGGCGTCGGACGAAAACGCGCGGCTGGCCGCCTTCGCCAATCCGAAGATGGCCGAATTCATAGACTCCAGCATTGAAGACGGCCTGCAAACCAGCGGCGCCCGGGACGTCACCGCTGCATGTCGCAACGGCCCGCGCCGGGTGCAATTTGAAGGTGGCTGGTACCTGCGCCCGACGATTATCCATTGCGATTCCTTCACCCATCCGCTGGCCAATCGCGAGTTTCTCTGTCCCTACGCCAGCGTTGTGGAACTGCCACAGGCGGAGATGCTCCAAAGAATTGGTCCGTCCCTCGCCGTCACGGCCTTGACCCACGACAAGATGTTCATCGAGCAATTACTGGAATCGCCGCTGATCGAGCGCCTCAACCTCGGCCCCATTTCCACCATGAACATCTCATGGGACCAGCCGCACGAAGGAAACCTTTTCGAATTCCTCTATAAACGGCGGGCGATCGAAATTGCCAAATGAGCGATACGCACAAAGAAGCCAGCCTTTCCCGCCCTGCCGGCGGGCCTTTGGCCGCCTTCGATCATCAACCGCGCACCCGGATTATTTTCGGACTCGATGTCGGGGAGCGCGTTGGAGAGTTGGCCCGGGAAATCGGAATGAAAAGGCCTCTGCTGGTCACCGACCCTGGCGTGGTCGGGGCCGGCCATGCGGAACGCGCCCATCAATCCTTGCGCCGGGCAAAAATTGAGCCGGTCGTTTTTGACAAAGTCCGCGAGAACCCGACCACCCGCGATGTGCAGGACTGTCTGCACGTCGCCCGAACATCACCCATTGACGGCATTATCGGCCTCG
>Ga0182030_10012407_pt1 | contig 17058 bp, 13 predicted proteins | sample 812S3MmetaG_FD_121299 | JGI IMG/M metagenome (GOLD analysis project Ga0182030, IMG submission 121299) | Permafrost microbial communities from Stordalen Mire, Sweden - 812S3M metaG (Illumina Assembly) | ecosystem: Environmental > Terrestrial > Soil > Wetlands > Permafrost | place: Sweden...
CCAGTAGTGCAGCCTCAAATCGCTGCCGGCCTCGATAACTCTATCTAAGCAGAAACTCAGACCTAGCGCCTAATTTACCTAATTCGTGCTGTAATTTTGAGTCACATCTTCGAGCCAAAATCGAGGGCAAATTAGGGGCTTACTACGCGTCTTTCCCAATTAGGAAGAATATGTAGTAAGAGCCCTTAAAACATCCCTTGAGAACATACCTTTAGTCAAACATGAACGGCATCCAGCGCCTCGCAAGTGGTGACATTAAAAGCGAAGACTCCAGCCCTGTACCACTCCTGGCGATTTAAACGAGTTCGACTACTTTTTGCACATAGACAATTAATCTGCTCAAGCAATTGTTGCGTTTTGTTGCGAAAAAGCTTGCACGAAACTTGCAGCCTATCAACAGGGGTAAGAGCTTAGCCAGTTGGTCGTGTAAAAGGGATGTAAGACGGCAAAATAAGGGGCAAAAGGAATTACTTGAACACGTTTGAGTCAAATTTTACAGATTGTAATCAAATCCTGCTGACATCCAGTGTCTAATGACCACCTGAAATTGCACTCATCTCTTTCATGCTCAGTCCTGTCGAGTTATATATACATCAGCCATCTACATTGCGACCATGAACCCAGCCGTCAACCCCATTTTCATTAGTTTTTTGCCAGAAAAGCATCTTAGCTTACAGGTGCCGAAAAGCCCGCGTTTTCAAGGTGCTTTTGACGCGCCACCATTTATTTTGCTAAGTTTCCGCTCGCCTCGTTGCAGGCAATTTGTCCTGCCCAAAATACGCGGATCGCCATGACCTAATCGCTTTTAAGCGAGCCTGCCGAACACCTTAGCGGCACGTGCGCATGAGATCCCAAGGAAGAACGGACGTAAGTATCGTGAACAAAAAGACCTTAAACAACGTATTTCTGACAGCCGCTACAGTCGTATCGGCCTGCGCGCTTAGCGGTAATGCCGGCGCGAAAGCCGGTGTCTTACCAGATATAGACCCGGAGATTGCCTCCACCGTTTGGGAAGAAGAAACCCAGACCTGCGCATCAGTCAGTTTGAACGGCAAAGACCTGGTTACATACAATGGTGTTGTCAGTGGTCGCACCGCTGAGCAGCGCGCCGAAGAACTCGCGGCCAAACTAAAAGATGTTGTTGGTGATAACAAACTGGACCCGAGCAAATTGTTGCCCGGCAAAGACGGAGACCTGGCCTCAATAAAAGTCGATGGCAATACGATTTTGAAATTCGATGCATTGAGTTCGGACAACAAAAACGCCCTCGAACAAAGCTTCAAGATGGTCAATTCGATGCGCAGTGCTCTTGGAGCGTTGCCAATTCCAGCTTCCTTCCTCAAAATCAATGATGGCTCGGGCAAGGATTTAATTGCCGCCAAAGGGAAAGGCACCTTTAGCGGTCACGCTTCCTGGTACGGGCCTCACTTCCACGGCAAAATGACATCAGACGGCAGTCGCTATGATCAAGATGGCATGACCGCCGCTCATAAGACACTGCCTTTCGGCACAAAATTACTGGTGACGAACCGCAGCACCGGCAAGTCCTGCGTCGTTCAAGTCAACGACCGTGGCCCCTTCGTCGGCGACCGCGTAATCGACCTATCGCGTGGCGCAGCCCGTCAGCTCAATATGGTCTCAACAGGTGTGGCTCTCGTTGATTGCCTCGTATTGGGCAAAGACTGACCAGCTCCTACGCCAAAGGTATTTGTAACGGAGCGAAACAGTTACAGGCTCAAGTTTACAGCGAGTTCAAAAGGCTAAGAAGCCGCTCCTGTTTTACTTTTAGCTGCAACTCTGATAATTTGGTATGCCTGTACACCCAGGGCAAAACGTGACAAACGAAGTCAGAGTCAGAATAGCTCCCAGTCCAACAGGCACATTGCATGTTGGAACCGCTAGAACTGCCTTGTACAACTACCTTTACGCCAAGCGCCACCACGGCAAATTTATCTTCAGGCTTGAAGATACCGATGAAGTGCGCTCCAAAGACGAACACACAGTCGATCTCATCGAAGGTTTGCACTGGCTCGGGCTGACCTGGAACGAAGGTCCAGATATTGGCGGTCCGTTCGCTCCTTACAAACAAACCGAAAAAGTCGCGCATTATTCCGACATTGCGAACTCTCTCGTCGCCAGTGGCAAAGCTTATTTAGCTTATGAAACCACTGAAGAACTGACCGCGCTTAAAGAAGAACAAAGCGCTAATGGTCAGAAAAATCCTCGATATGATAATCGCGGACGAAATTACACAGCTGAACAGCTGGAAAAATTCCGTGCAGAAAATCGTCTGCCAGTGATTCGCTTTCGCATTGACGAGCCAAGAGTAGTTACCTGGAACGATGCCGTTAAAGGCGAGATCTCTTATAACGCCGCCGACTTAGGTGGCGACATGGTAATCGTCAAATCTAATGGCGTCGCCATTTATAATTTCGCCGTGGTCGTCGACGATGTCGACATGAAAATGACACACGTCATCCGCGGCGAAGATCACGTCGCCAATACTGCCAAACAAATATTGATTTACGAAGCGCTGGGTCATGCCATTCCTGAATTCGGTCACGTTCCATTGATGACCGACATCGAACACCATAAGCTATCCAAGCGGATTCACGGCGAATCGGTACACATTGGCTCGTACCAGAAGAATGGCTACATGCCAGAAGCAATCGTCAACTATCTGGCGCAAATGAGCTGGACTCCAGCCGATGACAGAGAAATCTTTAGCCTCGCTGAAGCTTCCGAAATGTTTGATCTGGGCAAGGTCAGCAAAAGCCAGGCTGTTTTCGATACGCAAAAGCTCGATTGGTTCAACGGCCACTACATTCGCTCTTTGCCTTTGAGTATAGTGACTGAACGAAGCAGAGCGTTCATCGATAAAACCAAATTGCACGAGTACTCAGACGCTCAGCTTGAAGAACTGATTGGCTCAGTGCGCGAGAATCTCACCAAGTTGTCTGAAATTGCTGAACACGTCGATTTCTATTTTGGCGAAACGCTGACCATTCCTGAAGATATACAGTCCTCGGTGCTCAATAGCGACTCCGCAAGACTTGTTCTGGACAAAGCATTGCACAGCGTGGAGGCGATGCCCTGGGGCGACAATAAGGGCTGCAAAGCCATTGTTGACTCGATCGGCAAAGAGTTAAAAATCAAAGGCAAAGACCTTTACTGGCCTTTGCGGGCTGCCTTGTCTGGAAAAACGCATGGACCTGATCTTGGCTTGATGCTTTCTGTGCTTGGTAAAAAGCGCGTTAGAGTTCGCCTGGAATCAGCATTGGGATTGTGTCGCACCATCTAATGGCTGACACAACTTCAACAGAGCAATTTAGACATGGCTGATATTCAAGTATTCAACACTTTAACTGCAAAAAAAGAAATCTTCAAACCGCTTTCTGGCAAGATCGTTAAAATCTACGATTGCGGTCCTACCGTTTATGATTTAAGTCATCTTGGGCATGCGCGCACATTCATCGTCTGGGACGTGGTGCAGCGTTATTTTCGACACGCAGGCTACGACGTCACATATGTGCGCAATGTCACCGACGTGGACGATAAAATCATCAACCGTGCCAGAGAACGCGGCATTAATCCAGATCAACTGGCACGACAATTCACTTTTGAATTCTGGCGTGACATGAAAGCGCTCAATGTGCTGCCACCAGATTTCGAGCCACGAGCTACCGAATACATCAGTCGCATGGTTGATTTCGCTCAAAAGCTAGTGTCAAAGGGATTTGCCTACGAAAGTAGTGGCGACGTTTATTTTGATGTGGCTAAATTTAAAGACTACGGTAAACTGGGCAAACAAAATTTAGAACAGTTGATGCATGGTGCGCGTGAACAAATTCGCTCTCAAGAAGAACTTAAAGCGGCCAAAAAAAGCCCGTTAGATTTTGCTCTATGGAAACACTCAGACCAAAACGATTTGGGCTGGGATAGTCCCTGGGGAAGAGGAAGACCGGGCTGGCATCTGGAGTGCTCCACGATGATCAAGCACGTGCTTGGCGAATCAATCGATATCCACAGTGGTGGCGAAGATCTCGTTTTCCCTCATCATGAAAACGAAATCGCTCAGTCCGAATCGTTGCACGGCAAGCCCTTGGCTAAGTACTGGATGCACAATGGCTTTATTCAAGTCAGTGCCGAGAAAATGTCTAAATCCCTCGGCAACTTTCAAACGATTCAAGATTTGCTCGTCAACTATTCCGCAGACACCATCAGGCTTCTGATACTGCAGACGCATTACCGCAATCCAATCGAATTCACTGCAGAAAGTCTAATTGGCGCAAAAACAGCGGTATCACGACTGGTGCGTGCAGTCAGTTTTGACCCAAGTGACAGTGCAGAAAAAATCGACTTCAAACAAAGCGAAGATCTCAATATAAAAAGCTTTGCTATCGAATTCGAAGAAGCGATGAATAATGACTTCAATACAGCGATAGCCATTTCCACTCTATTTGCCTTTGCCGATAAAATTCAGCAAGCTGACGAACAAACACGCCCTGCCTATGCGCAAGCTTTAAAAGCCTATGCCAATTTGCTTGGCTTGCAACTCGACGACAAGCGCCGCGTTCTCGATACCACAACGGCTTCAAGAATTATGGATTTAGTTGTGGAGCTAAGACAATCGGCTCGCGAGAAAAAAGACTACGCCACGTCGGACTTGATCAGAAAACAATTGACAGAGTTGAAAATCAATATTATGGACATTGCTGGTGGTGGCACCGACTGGGAAAAACTTTAAGCAACGAGTTATTGTAAAGAGAAAAACCGCGCGATGATATTGCCTTAACCTTAATAAAGGCAAGAAATATCGCCAACATAAGTGAAAACAAATGCCAGTTCAAGCGGCAACCGTATAAGCTCGGCAATGCTTGAGTGAGGATCTGTCGATGAATGGTTATCTGGTTGGGTTAGGAGCTGTCTGTCTCACCACTTCACTTTCAGTTATTGGTTTGCACATAGTCAGAAAGCATGTCAGCCTGGCAACGCTAGTTACCTATCATGAAGTGGCCGGTTATCTTCTTTCAGTGGTTGGCACCCTGTACGCCGTCCTTCTGGGGTTTGTCGTTGTCGACGCCATGCAACATATGCAAGATGTGCGCGGACTCGTTTCGATGGAAGCGACTGGACTGGCCAACATATTTTTGTGCTCGGAAGGACTACCAGACGACAGCAAAATTCCTTTACGTAAACTCTGTCATCGGTACGCCGAAGAAGTAATCGAGGATGAATGGGACACCCTGAGCCAGGGCAAATACAGCCAGAAAACTTTTCACACAGCATTTCAAATTTGGAAAACAATAGCCGTTCTCGAGCCAAAAACAACGCGCCAGCAAAACATTCATGAGCAGTTGCTTGATGAAATATGCCTGATGACTCAAAACCATCGCTCTCGAGTAATCAGTGCCACGCACGGAGTGGCACCTGTAATGTGGATCGTCTTAATTACTGGTGGGGTGTTCACAATGATTTTCACTTACTTCTTTGGCATGAGCAATCTGCGTATCCAGACGATTATGACTGTACTCGTGTCGATGACTTTATCCTTGAATCTTTATCTCGTTTATGTTTTTGGCAATCCAATGGCCACGGACCTTGGCGTTAAACCGGGACCTTTTCGCCTAGATTTGTTGATTTTTGATAGTTTCGAAAAAGGCGATATGCCTGACGGCAGAACTTTCACTAATTGAAAAGACTTAAAGACTAACAATTTGCAAATCGAATTGCGCTTGCCTTTCCACTCTTTCAAGCAATGCTATCTCTGCTTCAACATTGCGAATTTGTCGTGATAAATCATGCCTGTCATCGTCGCGAGATAGGTATTCCTGATGACGAAAATGCTCCACATCAAAATGCAATTGCGCAATTGTTTTACGGCGTCGGACCGAATCGAGTTTTAATTGATCAATGCGCTTAGCTGTAGCAAAAGCGCTATGCCCATCCTGATCACGAATCTCTAGCCGCACTCCGCGCCGGTCTCTGGCCGCGTCTGCCTCTTCGCGCTCCTCAGTTGTCACAGTCGCCAGATGACGTTCTTGCCAGTTGCCAAACCTCAAGGTGTACAGTCTCTGTCTTTCTTCAAATTCGCGTTGCTCGCATTCTTCTTCCCAAAAACGTTGTCTCTTTTGTTCCTCATAAAGTCTTCGCCTCTCATCATCGACACTTTCATTATGCAAATTGCCAATGCACATATCAAAAATCAATAGAATCAAATAGCAAAGAGCGGCGAGATATTCGCCCAAGGTGTAAAAAATTTGTCCCACAAAGTAAAACAGTTCTTCCAGCCAAAATTTGTAATCTATATCTTGAGTGTCTTGAGTTTGCACAGTTGTCTCTCCTTAACTTGCAAAAAAACGATAACCAACCAAGTGGCTCGATTAACTGTGCAAATCCACACCGCCTTCACAGCGGGGGCGTACAATCACGATTGGGTTCTAGCAGTAGTTGTTAGCCTGTCAGTACGTGGTACAAAATCAATGGCGGACGATATTGACAATTTAATTTTTCAGATTGAACTATTTAGAGGTCTGGAGCGTTAATAAGATCAACGGCATGCTCATTCAAAATTACTTAAAGTCTATCGACCCAAATTCCAATCACAGCGGATTGACTATATGAAAAAACTTCTCTGTCTAATGTCTCTATCACTGTTTTTAGGCAGCGCGGCAAGCACGCCCTTAGATCAAGATGCGCAGATCATTCACGTATTGAATAGACTGAGCTTTGGTCCTAGACCGGGCGACATCGAAAGAGTCAAAGAACAAGGTATTCAAAAATACATCGAAGAGCAGCTCAACCCGGAATCAATGGTTATAAATAGCCCCTACAACGCGCCTCCAGCAAGCCAGCCAGCCCCTCAGTTACTACGAGAACTGCAAGCGGCGCGCCAAACGGACAAACAAAATACGACAGCAAATTCAACCGATAACAATCCAGACGGCAAGAAAAAACTGAACGCAAATGTTGGTGAATTGTATAGATCGGAAGTCGAGCGCTTTACCACAGCCAAGCTAGACAGGGCAATCAACAGCCCCAGACAGCTGGAGGAAGTAATGACAGAGTTCTGGTACAACCACTTCAATATTTCGATGAATAAAGGCATCGACAGAGTTCTCGTCGGCGCATACGAAGATCAAGCCATACGCCCATTCGCTCTCGGTCGATTCAGCGACATAGTAAGAGCAACTTGCTACCATCCGGCGATGTTGTTCTACTTAGATAACACTCTAAACACATCGGAAAGCAAGCCGAATGCAAAAGGTAAAGCCTCTGGTTTGAATGAGAATTATGCACGTGAATTGATGGAATTGCATACACTTGGAGTCGATGGTGGCTACAGTCAAAATGATGTAATCCAGTTAGCGCATATTTTGACCGGACTGGGACTAAATCTTGGACAGCGTCGCGGTGGTTTCAACCAATTCAATTCGCCAGTTCAAACTATCGGACCTTTCGGTGCTGTATTCAACAGTAATAAACATGATTTCGGTCCAAAGGTATTGCTTGGACATCGCATTGAGGGCACTGGCGAAGGCGAAATCGAACAGGCTATCGATATTCTTTGCAAAAGCCCAGCCACTGCGCACCATATAAGCTATCAATTGGCGCAATATTTTGTTGCCGATAAACCGTCGCCCGAGCTGGTTAATAAACTGGCAGCGCGTTTCAGCCAGACGAATGGCAATATCCGTGCCGTACTCGCCGATCTTTTCGCCAGTCCAGAATTCTGGTCGGCCGAAAATGACAAAAACAAATACAAAGCACCGTTTCGTTATGTGGTTTCAAGCTTCCGCGCAGCAGGCGTTGAACCTCAAGACTTCAGAGCACTCAAACAATTCCTCACCGCTCAAGGCGAACCTCTATATGGATGTCTCACCCCCGACGGCTATAAGAACACGAAAGAAGCCTGGCTTAACCCGGATGCTCTGCTCAAGCGTCTAAACTTTGCAACAGGAATGGGTATTGGTCGGGTGGCTAATAATCGCTTTGATCCACCTGAATACAGACGCCTGGGCGCAACAATAAGCGGCGGCGTCTTCAGTCCAAATACTGTTGCAGTGGTGGTAAAACAACCGCAACAGCTGCAATCAGCAATGTTATTTGGCAGTCCCGAATTTATGATGTATTAGGAGAGGCTATGAACAGACGTGATTTTTTAAAATGGGCCGCCTCCTCAGTCTTTGCACTGTCGCCAATTCCAGGAGCCTGGGCATTCACCAATGGCAAAGAGAGCATTGACAGCAAAAAACTAATCGTCATTCTATTGCGAGGCGGAGCAGATGGTTTGAATGTGGTGGCTCCATATGGAGACTCCAGATATTATGACCTTCGTCCTCGCATTGCCCTGAGTAAACCAGGCTCAGACAGCGGTGTTCTGAATTTAGATGGCTACTTTGGCTTACACCCAGCCCTTGCACCACTGATGCCTTACTGGAACAACAAATCTCTGGCTTTTGTCCATGCCTGTGGCTCGCCGGATCCTTCTCGCTCACACTTTGACGCCCAGGATTATATGGAATCAGGAGTCCCCGGTTCTAAATCCGAACCGTCTGGCTGGCTGAACCGACTTGTGTCACAACTTCCAAGCAAGCACTCGCCTGTGCAGGCAATCAGTATCGGCCCCACACTGCCGCGAATCTTTTCAGGACCGGCCAGCGTTGCCACCATAGCCAGTACCAATAAACCAGGTCAAGTTACACCACAAGCTATCGACAAACCGATCATTGCCAAAGGCTTTGAAGAGCTTTACGGCAGTCGCCAGGACGATTTAGGACGTGCCTATGCCGAAGGAATCGCCGCTCACAAAGAAGTAAATAGAGTGCTGAGCACACCCGACGATGCCGAGATGGCGTCAGTGGAAGCAGACAAAATGGAGCAAATAGCAGCCAATCGTGGCGCGCCAGTTTTGAAGCGAAATAATCCATTTGGCAAACAGGTATCTAAACTATTCCGCAGCGATCCAGGTGTGCAAATAGCATTTCTCGATTTCGGTGGCTGGGACACGCACGTCAATGAAGGTACCGGGGTCGGACAGTTGGCGAATAAACTAACGCCGCTGGCGACAGGACTGGTGGATCTCATTGAAGGATTGGGGCCACTCTACGCAAACACGACCATAATGGTCATGTCCGAATTTGGCCGAACTGCTAAAGAAAACGGCAACGCCGGAACCGACCACGGGCACGGCAATGTAATGTGGTTACTCGGTGGAGAAATCGGCGGTGGTCATGTATATGGGCGCTGGGCCGGTCTCAACAACAATCAATTGCATGAATCTCGCGATCTGCCCACATCGACTGATTTCAGAACAGTAGTATCAACAATTCTGGGCAACCAAATTCAATTGCCCAAACAAGCTATCAGCAATGTCTTCCCTGACTTCCAATCTCCAGGCAATCCGTTCGTCAAAGCTTGAAGTCCTAAGAGGTCAGTAAGTACCCCCCACGCTTGAGTATGACAATCAATTGAAGAACTGCTAGTGTAAGTGCCGGGAATCAACAGCGCTAACTCAAGATTAGTTGCGCAATCGCCGTCACTGCTAGTTTTCACGCGAGATTATTCATGCAAGTACTGCTGGTCTGGCCCGAAATTCCATTAACTTACTGGGGCGCCCAATATTCAATTAAACTGCTCGGCAAAAGAGCTGTAATGCCACCTCTGGCTTTGATTACAGTGGCTGCAATGTTTCCGCAAGACTGGACATTCAAGCTCAAAGATTTAAACATTGAGAAATTAGAAGACAGCGACATTAAATCAGCTGATCTCGTGCTGCTTAGCGGCATGATTGTTCAGCATGAGTCCATCCAGGACGTCCTCGCGCGCTGTCAAAATTTCGGCGTGCCCACAGTTTTGGGCGGTCCTGATGCTACATCCAGTCCAGAGAAATTCGACAAAGCCACTTACCTTCTGCTGGACGAAGGTGAAATTACTGTGCCCGAGTTTCTTGCTGATTTTCAAGCAGGAAAAGCCGAGCGAATTTACACCGCCAAAGGCAAGAAGCCTGACGTCACGCATACACCCATTCCTCGTTTCGATTTGCTAGATATCGGCGCTTACGCGCATATGTGCATCCAGTTCTCTCGAGGCTGTCCGTTTGCCTGCGAATTCTGCGATATCACCACTTTATATGGCAAAACTCCGCGAACCAAGCAGCCCACCCAGGTAACCAAAGAACTTCAAGCCGTATACGATACTGGCTTCAGGGGCGAAGTTTTTCTGGTCGATGACAATTTTATCGGCAATAAAAAAAGCGTCAAAGAAATGCTTCCTGAGCTAATCCGCTGGCAAGAAGCTAATTCTTTTCCCTTCTGGCTGTACACCGAAGCGAGTTTGAATCTTTCAGATGATGACGAATTGCTAGATTTGATGTGCAAAGCGGGCTTCCACTCTGTCTTCGTGGGCATCGAAAGTCCATCAATGGAAAGTCTGCGCGAAACTCAAAAATACCAAAACACCAATGGTGATTTGCTGACGAAGGTTCATAAAATCCAAGAATTTGGCATCGACGTAATGGCTGGATTCATCCTTGGTTTCGATAGCGACAAAGAGGATATTTTCGATCGTCAAATCGAATTTATCACCAAAGCGCGAATTCCAATGGCCATGGTTGGAGCACTAAATGCGATGCCAGCCACTCAACTCTTTCAAAGACTGAAAGCAGAAGGTCGATTGAAAGAAGATTTTACTGGCGACAATCTGGCGATTCCAAATTTTGTCACCACCTTGCCGACAATCACTCTCGTACATGGCTACAACCACGTGCTGTCGCACATCTATTCAGCTGAAAATTTCTTCGCTCGACTGAAAACCTTGATTCAAGCAATGAAAGGATCGCGCAACAAAACGCTCGGTCGTTTGCGATTGGATGGAAGGCTCTACTGGGGTCAAAGATTACTCCCAGCATTTTTCAAATTGGTCGCAAGCGATCCTCTAGGCGGCGAGTATCTTCGCTTTATGACATGGGTGTGGCTAAATCATCCAGACAAATGGATGTTTGCCATGACCAGAGCAATAGCTGGTTACCACTTCATCAAATACACAGCCGAGGTAATGGTGCCGCGACTGACTGCCATTGAAGAAGATTTGCAGCGCAACGCAAAAACTCTTGAATTAGCGAAATAAGTTACCATAATTCTGCTTCTGTCAGTGGCAGCTCGTCCGTCCAGTCAGGAGTTTTGAGCTCGCTCAAACCAGAGACTGACACACCGCGGACCCGACCACCTTTTAATTTCTGACCGAGTTCTGAGACCTTAGCATCCGGGACGTAGATGTGAGTAACGAGCGCCCCTTCGCTAGAAGCTGTTCGGTAAGCTTTCGTCGGGCTAAAAGGCGAAAGTCGACCTAATTTACTGAAGAGCGTCTCGTCTAGATGCAATTGGTCAATTAGTATCTCGCCGGGCTCGATGGGACCGGCCAGTCTAGCACTAGCTGCCGCCTGCCTGGAAATACCGAATACAACAGGATAGCTGTCTATGTACTGAGGATTCTGAAGCTGATAAGCCCAGGCTTCCTTAAAGTCGCGTGTTATTGACACCTCATCTTTGCCAGCTTCGTGAGCAGCCGTTTCACCGGCGTTCTGCTTGATGCCTCGAGTTCGCAGTTCAGTCGAGGGCAAAATCGACTTCTCAGCGATGATTGAGTCGAGACTAGACGATATCGTACCGTGAAAGAATCCGGGCGTTGCGCCTGATTCTTTAGTCGGCATCCAGCTCAGGGCAGTATCGTGAGAATGATCGCGAATACTATGCACCTCGGGCATTGACATGCGATTAGCGACCTCGTATAAATCGTAGTTGAAGAATCTTTCTTTGGCTTGCAGCATGCCGTGGCTCAAATCGTACAACTGGTCGTACTGACCTTGCGGAAAGGTGAGCTTAAAGAGCGATTGAGACATCTCTGGCGCGGGCAATTTCAAAGCCTCCCTGACCTGGGCTACTTTGGCAGCGGGAAATTCTGCAGTTGCAAGCTCCGCATCACTAAACTTGGCGATGCCGGGCACATCTGCCGTTCCATGCCATAGCTTCATCAAATCGAGTGTGAAATCAGACTTGTGTTCGATTTGCTCTTTAAGAACGCTTCTCTGTACGCCTGAGTCTTTAGTGCCTTGAAGCAGAGCCTCTTTGGCATCCAGAGACTCAAAATACTGAGGCAATTTACGTCTAAGCTGAGAAATCGGGTTATTCGCGTCGGTGACTACCAGATGCTCGATACTTTCAACGTATTTGATGCTTTTGATTACTTTGCCGGCCACGGCTGCCACCACCATCACATCGAAAACCTCACCGGCAAGATGACCAGCCTTTGTCGAAGATGATTCGGGTAAATGAGCTTCTGCGACCCTAGTTTGCATCTTTCCATCAATGAGGTGACGGGCGGAAGCTATGGGAGCCCTGACAGACGCGTCAAAAAAAGCACCCGCGAAGTCGTACAGCGACGATTGTTTATTCTCTACATCTTTTGCAATTTCAGCCGACATTGCCAGCCAACGGTAGGGAGTCCAAAATATCCTATTAGACTAGACCGTAGCCGTCACTGGGGGAAGTACGAGCGGATAAGCAGGCTGAACTTTAAGAAGCCCTGAAATGCTGAGGATAATTGGGGGTTCTCTGAATGATTGAATTCATTAAAGTGAATCCAATTTTACTGCGTAACTCCATCGGGTCAAAAGGTTTTTGAATTGGCGCAAATCTCGACAATCCAGCTGGCACAGAAACTTTGTCAGCAAGCCCCGAAATGAAGATAATCGGCACATTGTGACGTTGCAGAATAGTTTCTGCAGCGGTAATTCCGTCCATACCGGGCATCATAATGTCCATTAAAATCAAATCCGGGCGGTCCCAGTCTACCAGCGCGATAGCCTGCTGCCCATCCTCGGCAAGCATAATGTCATAGCCTTCTAGGGTGATTTTCATCGCCACCCGAATGTTTATGTCATCGTCAACAACTAGAATTTTTGCCATGAAATTTGACTTCGAGAGATGGTAAGTCGTAGAAGCAATGCGCAATTCCTTCTTCCACTCTTTCATCTTGACCTCGATTGAAAGAGTTCGCATCCCTCGTAATAGGTATTCGCCAGGGTGATTACAAAAACCGGAGTGCACTCTAATTAATTAGGTCTCGACCCACGCGCTTTAGAGCCTTAGTTGACACGGTAACGAACGTTGGTGACGACGATGTCCGAGCGGGACAATAATGCAAGCTTGAGCATTAAGCCAGTGTTTCCATGCAACAACGAATGCCACCATCTGTCTGAAACAAATTCGCCTATTATGACTGTGATGATCGTCTCTGGGTCGCTCTTTTCCAGCTTGTCGATATAGAGAAGCAAAGGATGAACCAGCGAGCGATATGGAGATGGCAAAATTATTAGGGGAACCTGCGGAAAAGCACTTTCAAACTTCTGAACAAATGGAGCTGTGGTATCAGGCTCAATCTCCACGTAGACGGCGCGGGGATCATCGCTTATCGCTCTGGCATAACGCATGGATGCAAATGTTCCTGCGTGCACACCTTGAACCAGAACGAGCACGACTGTTTTTTCTGTTTGAGACTCTTGCGGTAGAGAAAGACTGGCTGTCAGAGTTTTATAGTGAGTGGAAATTTTATTGAATATGAACAATAAAACGCCGATCAGAATAATGACGAACCAGGCACCGTCGAGAAATTTCTCGAAAATAATGTCCGCAAACACTATCACTGTTGCCAGGGCGCCCATGCCATTCAAAAGCGCTTTGAACTGCCAGCCGGGCGATCGCAACTTGAACCAGTGTTTGACCATGCCGATTTGAGAAAGACTGAAAGCCTGAAAAACACCGATTGTGAAAAAAGGAATCAAGAGATCGACACTACCCTTTTCAGCGATGATGAACAGAATGGAAATCGCTCCAAGGACAACGATGCCATTGTCGAACGCCAGACGATCGCCTAAATTACCCATTTGACGCGGCATGTAGCCATCTTTTGCAAGAATTGAAGTGACTCGTGGGAAATCAGCAAAACTGGTTTGAGCTGCCACCAGCAAAATCAGGGCTGTCGAAAATTGCATGATGTTATAGAAAATGCTGGTTGGCCCTTCTTTGCCAAAGACAGTCCCAGACAGCTGGTCTATCACAGCCGGAGCAGTCAAGCCATCATGCTCCCAGTAAACAATATGAAGATTGACTGACAGCCATGCGATACCAATGAAAATTGAACCAAGCAACAAAGACATAAATATCAATGTCTCAGCAGCGTTCTTGGATTGAGGCTTTTTGAAAGCCGGAATGCCGTTGCTTACACATTCAACTCCCGTTAATGCTGAGCAGCCTGTGGCAAAGGCTCGCAAGAGAACGGCTACACCAAAGGCTGAAGGCAAAGCGACGCTACGCATGTCTTGCGGCACTACTTGATTGGCAAACTGCGTATGCAACGGCCAATGTAGAACCGGGGACAGAAGACCGACACAAATTAAAACGTAAGCCATCAGGATGAATGTGTAAAAAGGAATTGCAAATAGCAGACCGGGCTCACGCAAACCGCGCAGATTGAGCCACGTCATAAACAAGATTGCCAGAATCGAATAAATCACCAGATGCTCGCCAATCTGCAAACCACTCAAAAGTGGTACGTCCTTGAGATTTTGTAAGCCAGAGGCCACTGAAACAGAAACGCACAAAATATAATCAATGAGCAAAGCGGCTGCAGCAAATAGACCAGCCTTTTCGCCCAGATTATCTTTGGTCACGATGTAAGAGCCACCGCCTCCTGGATAACCAAAAATCGTTTGCCAGTACGACAATGACACCAGCACCAGAACGGCAAAAATACACCACGAAATCTCCATGACGTGATGACTGTATATGGGAGCAAACTGAGCACCAAACAATCCTGCCATTGTCAGCGCCAGCAGAATTTGCTGCGGACCATAGGCCACCGACGAAATTGCATCTGAACAAAAGACAGGCAATGCCAGTAACTTAGGCAGTCGATTCAGATCTTCGTCTTTGTTTGTGGCAAGCGGAGCACCATAAATGAACCAGCGCAGCAGACGCAAGGGCAGATTAATCTCCTCTGCATCACTTTCTAAAGACTCGACCTTGACACCTGATTGAGAATTCAAAATATTTTCTGTCTCCATTGAACACCTTGCTTGTGTGCCACTAAACTCGACTACGAACTACAACTTATCGATCAAAGGCAAATTATCCAGCCGAAAGGAATAGCCAGCACCAACGAAAGCAGCTGGTGCAGAGCGATTCATGCCAGTACCCCATTGCATATCAATTTGCGAATTTTTATTCAGTTTGCGAACAGCACCAAAGTGAGCAATATTGGTCCAGACATTGTGGTGTGTGTAAAAGCCAGCATATTCAGCAAAAAGAGATGTTCTCGAACCAATTGCTCGGCTAATCAACCAAAAATTTTGCCATTGCGTATCTCTTCCTGCATCAACAACAAGTAAAGATTGCATGCCTCCAGCCGACCAGTTTTTCGATAGCTGTTTGGTCCAGGGCATTCTTAATACAGGCTCGACTCCTTTGCTGGAAATAAGGCTACGCCCCGTGGGGATGGTCACCCCACCGATCAAAGCGACGTTCACAGTCTTAAATCGAGAGGGCAACTGAACCTTAAACCCCGCTTCTTGAATATCTGAAACACCGTCTCTATCTGCGCTAATTTGATTAGTGCGAGCGGATGATTGTTGATGAAATAGTTCGTAATCGGGCACAAATGCCTGAAACTCGACGTTCTTGGTTACTCCGAGACGAACCTCTGTTTCGGGCATGTCAACAGTGGTTTGGCCATGTTGAAAATGCTGATAAAGTACGCCATTTTCAAATTGGGCACTGCCTTTTGGCACAACCAGTGGCGAGTCCATAAAACTTGGACGATTTGTGTCGATGTCATCAGTTTTTTCTAAAGCGAAAACGCCCGACTGCGTCGCGCCGGCCAAAATAATGCTTAGAAGACCTAAAGAGCTGAACCTCATAGCATTTTATGTTAGCCATTTTGCCGTCGTTTGGCGCAATTTTTCCAAAAAAAGCGACGATCTTGATTGTTTCTTGAGATTTCGCGACAAGGCGCAATTCTTGGAATTCATTGCCTGGTAGCCACAACCCAGATTCTAGCCGGGACAGCTAATGTTTAAAAGCTTTGGTGAGCAAAAGAATATATCAATAAAGTATTCTCAATCCTTTGAAATTTTGGCCGACCTAATCCAGTTGCCAGGTTTTAGGCCACCAGTCAAAGTCATATGCACACCAGAGTGCGCCATCTTCACAAAATACAAACGGAGCAAATTCAGGCGGGTCAGGAAAGTCATTCCACAAGCGCTCGCGCACAATTAATTTTCGTCCATCTAATGTCGCCACGGCGTAAGTCATATCGCCGAAACGAGCCACGACGCCGTGAACATCATGCTCTTTCTGTTCATCAGGCGTTGCTCTGCGCCAACAAATTGTTTGCTTTTTCAATTCAATAAATTTGCGCCGCCAACGCCATTCATCGGCAAAACTCTGACCAAGGCCGCCAGCCTCGTCTTGCTCTGAACCTCTCCAGAGGAATTTAAGAAAAGACCATATTTGTTCACCCCAAAACGGATTGCGCCCTATCATCACTACTTGATTCGCACAGAAAGACGCTCAGCGTTTTGAGCCATAATCATTTCTTTTGTTAAGGTTGCGGTCATATGTATTAAGCGCGCCACCAAACCAGTCCAACCAGTTTGATGTGTGGCACCCATTCCGGCACCAGTTTCTCCATTGAAGTATTCATGGAACAAAATCAGCTCTTTCCAGTAAGGATCTTCAAAATTTTCTGTAGTTCCATTTGACGGACGATCTCCAGAATCATTCGGCACAAAAAGGCTAATCAACCGGTTAGCGATGTCCATTGCGATTTCGAAAAGATCCAGAAACCGCCCCGAACGTGTTGGATATTCCATTTTAAAGTCATCGCCAAAGTAAGCGTAGTGCACCATAAGCTCTCGGAACAATAAGAAATTCAGCGGCATCCAGACCGGTCCCCGCCAATTTGAATTGCCACCAAAAAGCCCTGAGTCTGATTCTGCCGGAA
>Ga0182030_10012409_pt1 | contig 17055 bp, 18 predicted proteins | sample 812S3MmetaG_FD_121299 | JGI IMG/M metagenome (GOLD analysis project Ga0182030, IMG submission 121299) | Permafrost microbial communities from Stordalen Mire, Sweden - 812S3M metaG (Illumina Assembly) | ecosystem: Environmental > Terrestrial > Soil > Wetlands > Permafrost | place: Sweden...
ATTCCACAACCCGCACGCAGCCTACCTCTCCACAACCGCGACCACCATCCCCTCCCCCCTCAGCATCGGCCTCGAGAACTCGCGCCGCTTCCGCGCTCTCCCCGTCTACGCCGTTCTCCTCTCCTACGGCCGTGCCGGCCTCGCCTCCATCTTCGCCCAGCAAGTACGCCTCGCGCGCCTGATCGCCTCATTCATCGCCTCGCACGACGGGTATGAGCTTCTGGCGCAGCCGAAAATTTCAGGAAAGGTGGAGAGTGAAGAGGGGGTGGATAGTGGTGAGGGGAGCGGTTTCGAGGATACGCATATTATTGTGTTGATGAGGGCGAGGGATGAGGGGGTTAATAGGGGGTTGGTGGAGAGGATTAATAGGATGAGGAAGATTTATGTTTCGGGTACGAAGTGGGAGGGGAGGGATGCGGTGCGGATTGCGGTTTGTACGTGGAAGGTTGAGGTGGAGAGGGATTTGGAGTTGGTTAGGGGAGTGCTTGAGGGTGTTTTGCGGGGTGGGGAATAGAGAGCATGGATATGGATGGGTTTGTAGGTGAGGAGAAAGTGGGTAGAAGGGTATGCGGTTTAGAAAAGAAATAGCGGTGTAAGAGGATAGAAAGAGGATAGAAAAAGGATAGAACAGTATCTGATAGAATTAATTATTCATCTGAAACACCTAGCAGCACCTTTCCCATTTTTAAAATTAAAAACCATAATCCTCCATACTACTGACATCCCAACCATTCGCCGCCGACAAATCCTTTGCACTTGTACTACATCCTCTAAGAGTCGAATATGAAGCTTCGTCTTTACATGCTGTTTTGTTTCCTTGGAGGCAGCCGGCAAGTTTGGTGCCGACGTATTGGCCTTCGTAGTATGCTCCTGTTTTGGATCAGCTGTGTGCTTGGCCTAAGAAGGGGGAAAGGGGAAAGTACCCTGCAAAAATCCATAATACTCCGCACTCAACGCCTCACCCGCAAAATACAACCTCCCAAGATTCGCCCTCAAATTCTGATGCGTCTCAATCGTCAACCCGGGCGGCCAATTGCTATAGCTTCCCATAGCCCACGGCTCCGTACTCCAGCGTGGATACATAAAATCCGTCGGTTCTGGAATATTATCTCCATACATCTTCCTCAGTACTGCCATAACTTCCTCTTTCGTCGCATCGTTGGATTGCGATTCCGCGCGGTAAGACTGTGAATACACGACCGTAACGAACAAGATCCCACTCCCAGGCAAAAAACCCGGTCCGGACAGGGATTGGAAGACAGGATACCAACCACGCTCGATAGGGTCGGCGTAGAGGAAGAATTGGGTATCCGCATCCCAGAATTGTTGGTCAGGTGGAAATTGTAGGAAGATTTTAGTGTAGGTTCCCATTTGCATGGCTTCTATTCCTTCTTGTTTCCAGTAGGGGAAAGGAGGGTTGAAGCTTACGATGTCGTTTTGGAGGACGCCAAGGGAGAAGGTACAGATTGCGTAGGAGGCTGTAATGCAGCTGCCATCATCGGCTGTGACAGTCACAGACTTAGAGGAGGAATAGTCGATGCTGGTTATGTTTGTAGAGAGGAGAAGACGGGTGTCGTTGGGGGCGAGGAAGGTGGAGGCTTCGCCTTGGATAAAGGTATTGAAACCGCGGGAGTCGAAGACGTAGTTGTTTTGGTCGCTGAATTGGTAGAAGGTTGTGTTGTAATTCTGACACAATCATTAGCAGATTTTAAGATAGTGGTATTTGAGACTTACGACCACGGCCCACGTTTCAGAGCTTTGGTCTGGACTGTAACTGTATTCCCAATCGAACTCCCACCATTCTGCAGCTTGCTGGAGCATGTTCTTCTTGGGCTTCCAATCTGCAAGGGAGAGTCCGACTCTCATTGATCGATCCTGCAGATTCTGGGTCAGGATCGTGCCGGCATCTTGCTCCAAGATCGAATAGCTGTTCTCGTAGTCATCCAGAAGATCGGTGTAGTTGATGGCGCCATTTTGATCGTAGGTAAGAATGGACGAATAATCCGAATATGTATTCGTCAAATTATACTTCTTCGCCAGCGTCCAGATGGGATTTTCTGGTCCTCCGGGGGACACCAGTCCTTGCACCCAATTGGCACCAAGCTCAACAGTGTACGGGTTTCCGTTTGGGTCCTTGCCAAAGGTTGTATGCGCGACTCTCCCACCAATATAGTCGTTCACATCCACAATTAGGAAATCAGTCACTGAGGCATTTGACAAGGCTTGCGCAGCTGTGATGCCTGCCATCCCAGCCCCGAGCACGACTACTGAAGTTTTCCTGCATGTTTGATTACGGGATTGGAGGGGTGTAGCTTCAATCAACACCAATTGGGTCGCTGCAAAGAGCACCGAGCTTGCAATTGAAGCTGCACGCATAGCGAGAGACAGAGAAGATGACCGACGAAGCGCGAAGGAAAGTAATTGAGGACTTACGGCATCATATAGCTGAAGGAAAGAAGAAATTGGTTCATGCAGGAAAAGAACAAGCTTTTCCCCCGATCGACATTCTGTGGTCGTTATCTTTACCTGAAAGCGGATAGTACAGTACTGTTACCTTGGCCATCGATGCTTCGAATTGGCTGAGGGCGGGGATCCCGTTGTACGGACTGCAGAAGCAGCGGGGGGGAAAGAAGATAGTACCTTTCTTGGCAGGTCGCCTAGATGAATATCCTTGTTTATCGTATGAAGCTCTCTCAATGGGGTAACCCGATCCGAGTATTTTTCCATCTTTGAAGTTACTCTCGAATCCGTTTGATCTTGTAAGACGTTCGACAAAACTTCGTGCTTCATGAAATTATAACTACCTTACCTTATAGACTGTGCACCTGACGAAGTGTTGTCACGGGAGATATAGCAACGTGATTTCTTGGTGCAACTCTCTGTGCTCAGCATGGTGATTCGGACTTGACCGACTGCAACGTGGATCATTGATTGCTTGGCAAACGCTAATCACATGGAGTTTTGGGGGGGGTGCTCAAAGTCGAAGCCAAGTTTGGTATCGACGATAGTTGCTATCGACGATAGGAGAAAGGTGGTAGATATACCTTACTATGGGATTGGGAAGGACCATATCACCAGCCAAAATGATGAGAGGGAAGTCATTCTGCTATCCTCGTTGCTAGTATACGAGGATGTGGCTGCGAATTCTATATGTTTTGTGTTTGGAATCTTATGTGGCGGCGGGTCGAGCCGCGATGGCTCAGAGCTTACTGCAGCTTCCCCAATTCCAAAACAGAGAGCGCTCATCATGAAATATAGATATATAGCTATTTGGTAAGAGAGGCGGGAGGTCAAGGCAGATGAATAAAAAACAAGAAATTGAGAGACAAAAGCAAAACTTCGTTGAGGGGATGAATTTTTTTAATCATCACGTGATACTACGATAAGAACTCGCGATAACAAGCCACCAAAAAGTTTCAATTTCTCCCCTCGCATACACGCACCGCAACCTCCATAATGGGCAAACTCAAATCCAACAAGCGCAACAGCGCCTCCTCAAACTCCTCCCCCTATTCTAAAGCCCAAACCACAACCAACAACGTCTTTAAATTCAACACCAATGTCGGGCAACACATCCTCAAGAACCCCGGTGTTGCAGAAGCCATTGTCGCTAAAGCCCACCTACTGCCCTCCGACACGGTCCTCGAAGTCGGCCCCGGAACCGGTAATCTCACTGTCCGCATCCTCGAGAAGGCGAAGAAGGTGATAGCCGTGGAATTGGATCCGCGTATGGCAGCAGAAGTGACGAAAAGAGTGCAAGGGAAACCAGAACAGAAACGCCTGGAGGTGTTGTTGGGGGATGTGATTAAGATGGGGACGTTGCCGGCGTTTGATGTGTGTATCAGTAATACGCCGTATCAGGTATATATTCCCTGCTACTTAAGAAGTGGGAGAGGTGCTGATGAGGGATAGATTTCGAGTCCGCTGGTTTTCAAATTACTGTCGCTGCCGAACCCACCACGAACTTCGATTCTCATGTTCCAACGCGAATTCGCCTTACGCCTCACAGCACGACCGGGTGACACGCTCTACTGCCGCCTCTCAGTAAACGCACAGTTCTGGGCAAAAATTACGCATATCATGAAAGTTGGTAAAAACAATTTCAAGCCCCCGCCACAGGTGGAAAGTAGTGTGGTGCGGATAGAACCCAAGATGGGGAAAGAGAGACCAGGCGTTAGTTGGGAGGAATGGGATGGAATGTTACGGATTTGCTTTGTGAGAAAGAATAGGACGATGAGGGCTAGTTGGTTGGGGACGAAGGAGGTGTTGGCGATGGTGGAGAGAAATTATAGAGTTTGGTGTGCGATGAACAATGTGGTGGTGGATGATACGGTTGTTGGGGAGGAGGAGGATATGGAGATGGATGGGGGAGGGGAGGAAGAGGAGTGGGGGGGTATCATGGATGTTGATGGGGAGGATGATACGCCTGCGTTCTTTAAGGAGGAGAGGGAGAGGTTGGCGAAGGAGAATGGAGGGAAGACGAAAAGCAAGAGGAAGAAGACTAGGGTGGCTGAGTTGGTAAGGGAGAAGATTCGGAAGGTTTTGGAGGATGTTACGGATTTGGCAGATAAGAGAGCAGGCAAGTGTGATGAGAATGATTTCCTGAGGCTACTGTTCGCTTTCAACGAGGAAGGGATACACTTTGCATGATTTAGGAGGGGGGCTAAAAGTTCTGGAATTAGCAAGGTGTTAACGGAGTTATGGTCTATGGCACATAGGCATGTGTCGAAACTCTTCCCAGCTTAATTGGCTGGATGTTCGAGAATACTAGACATTGCCCACCCTCGAACGAATATTCCCGTAAGATACTAATGCTTTCTGTACTGTCACGAAGTTTGTTGTGCATCGACGCTGTTTCTCAAGGAAGTTAGGCAAGGCCTCACCAAAATAGTATAACCACATCTTCTGTTCGCGTTATTATTCAGCATGTCTAATTCTATTTATCTTGCTCTTTGCCAGTTTTCTTTCCTCTCCTTTTTACTGAAGCCGAGACTTGCATACGCACCTCAGATCTTGAAACGCAGCTGTAGGGCAAGTACCTACTACCTTCCTCAACGAGGGACCTCCGGGTGATTGCCCGCATGATTCTATAATCAGAAATGGTCGTTGAGATATAATCGTGGGAAGTTTATTGATTGGCCTGTTTTCTATTTTTATTTGCAGCTTTTCGGTGGGCTTCGCGGGAGTTTACCCGGCTACCCGCCGGGGGTACTAGTACATATCCCCCCAACCTTTCAAATGCATTGGTCAAGTTGCTCCTGCATTTTCAACGCAGCTTCCACTGCGGCTCCTGCCGCATGTTAAATAGTTCGTGTAGCCAATCAATTTCAGGAATGTTTTTACCTTGTTCGGTACCCGTGTCCACTCTCCATGTCGTTCCCTCCAGCTTATTATCCTTTTGTGTTCTTTTCTTGTGTCTTGATTGATACATGGTGCCTGTATTTTTGTTGCGATCGCTCAAAATCGCCGATGTTTATTCTCGATGCTAACTGGGATTACAACCTTGAGGTTTCCAGGTTTGTTGGGGCGCATGTTGCAATTTGTTTGTGTCACCATACATTTTGCAACTGCCGTGGGATCTGCGCGTGCGGTGAGCCTTTTTCAAACTTTCAAAATAAGAACACATGGATTGCACCCCTTCAGTGCCGTTGGGACCTTCAGAGTCGACGTTGAGGCTTGCATGAGACTTGAGCAAATCATACGGCCTCTATTATCTCCGTTATGGCCCCGCTGTGTGTATGACCTATGAGAGCCTTCCCCGTTCGTTTCTTGTCTTTGGTTCATCCTCTGATTTATATTGGGCTTGCAGTATATTTCAGAGACGATGCATACGAGGTGCCTTAATGCATGAAATATATGCCGCAACGGCTCGGGTAGGGCTGTTAGTTTGGGGGTCGACAAGCAAACTGTGGGGTCGAGTCCTAGCTACAACCGAGTCCGCGTAAGGCCTCCTTTTCTGTTTCCATATTTATAGGTGCTTGGATTTTAATGATAAAAGCAGAATCATGAAGATTCCAACGCCGCTAAAATCCATCTTCACCCTCTAGTATCTTCCTTCCAATCATCTGAAGCCAGAAGTCATCGATCTCTAGAATTATATTACAGATCATTCAATATTCCACTATGGATGCGATCGGTTTAGTTGCGAGTGTGGTTAATATAGCTCAAGCTGTCATTGGAGCAATAAAATTTGCGAGGACATTGTATAAGGCTCCTGATGATCTTGCAGCATTAGAGGTATGTGAAATGAATTCTGGGTGTCTTTGCCTTTTGGTCACCTATACTATTCAAATTACTTTGCCCTATGATATTCACCTAGTAGCTGACTCAATAATTGCAATAGGATCAACTCGAGAACTTCCGCGCTCTACTTCAGAAAATCGGCGAGCTCCAAGCTAATGAGACGGCGGAGATCACTACCGTCACGCTTGCCAATGCTAGACGCACAATCGAACAGCTCCATCTTCTCATTCAGACTAAGCTGGTGAGGAAAGGTAGCTCTTCACGCGCTCGCCGCAGACAATGGGCAAGGTATAGGTCGAAGATCTTCAGACTTCGGGATGCCCTCAAGGAGAGCCGTGAAAACCTCGTGACAGCGCTCAGTGCCCAGACCTCGTAAGTATTCTGAACGAAACGACCCCAAAACTCTCAAGAAGCAATATCAGCTAATAGAAACTTGTAGAACATTGTCGAGTAACGCCGGGAGGAGTTTGTCTGTCCTTACGGCAGAAGTTGGTTATTCACATACTGCAATTGACACACGTCTTTGTGAAATACAGGGTCGTGTTTTCGCTACCTACAATGCAGTAAAAGGCCAAAACCAAGCCGTCAATCGTATTTTAGGATCTATCTCCGCTAGATCTGTTGATGCTCTCCAACTTTATCCCCAAACTGACGAATCTCCTGCCTTCTGGCGAGCCTCAGGCGGAGATCTCTGTTCTCTTATGCAGCCAGTGGAATCCATACCTAGGAACACTTCACTTCCAGATAGCGACATCAGTACCATTGATTATCCAAGCTCCACTGATGTAAAAAAAAGTTCCGACTCCGCAGTTTCACAATGTGCAAGCCCAGCTAGCAGATTTGAAGTATCCTCGAGTTTCTTCCCAGAATTGTATACCACCGGACGGAATCCTTTAACTATCCGGATCTTCACCTTTTCCGCGTTTCAGGAGAATGAAGCATGTCACAGCAGAACTTATTCCTATGGCCTCTTCTTCATGAGAAGCCCCCGCCAATGGAGAAGACTCACTCTCTCAATAATTATTCCCAGACAATCCAAATTCTGGGACTACCCTATACTACCACCCCCACAGAGGAATAACTCTTGGTTTGCCGCCCCGCGTTCTTTGCCCAAACCTTTCCAAGTGCTGCTAGAAAATTCCATAGCAGAAGTAGAAGATTTTCGGGACGATCTCAACCTCTCACTTGACGTGTCTGACGATAAGGAAAATCAGGCCAGAGCGGCCTAGAACCAGCTTGAAATTAATTCTGCTCAATCTCGCAATTATTCTGTTTCACAGGAAGCACTGGAAGTATCACGTCACCTGGGCTGTCGACGCTATTTCGAGCTCGATGTTATACCAGTGACTGTCGTCCGCCGCCCCCACTGGTTCTTATCATCTATAAGGGGAACGCTCTTTGATGAGTGGAAAATGTCATTCCTTCCAGAAGATCAATCTTTATACATCATCGGCCTCCTCCATAGTTTGAGAGACCAACCTGGAATTGCTAAACTTCATGGTGTTGTGGTTGACTCAACTGGTAGATACCTCAAAAGCTATCTCATGAAGAACATAGCTCAAGTCTGGATGTTCAATACTATCTCAAGAACAGCAGTTGATATTCCCTGGCCCAGAAAAGAGAGATGGGCTAAACGACTTGTAGAGACCGTCACCATGGTCCATTCAAGGGGGTTTGTAATAGGTAATCTGGGATTTGCGACGGACTATCTCCTCGACGACGATGATCTTCCTATCTTGTGGACGTTTCAGAACAAAATCTGGAAAGGTCAGCGCGTGATTGGCTATCTGCCCCCCGAAGATCGAATAAACGGGTTTCAATATCGCGACGGCACATGGATTATACCGGGAAAGGATTTCGTTAGGGTCACTCCTGGCTTTGATGTTTATCACCTGGGCATGCTCCTGGTAGGTGAATGTTGGGGAGTACGAGATTCTTCTCAGACAGATTTTATTCAAAGGTTGCTGCTTAGATATCGGTCCTTTTAGACCAATGTCGCGAGGAGTTATCTGTACTCTTGAATCTTGTCTCAAGCTCAAACCCCCCTCGGAATTTTTGTTCATCTCAGAAAAGCCTTATTGCTAACTCTTAGATGTTCCAGTGGATTTTGGCGAAAGGCGAGGACTGGCGATGTTTTGGCAGCGGAGTAGCATGTGCAGGCTGCCCACCATCCGGCCACTCTTGTTTGAACCATTTACACGATACTGATATATCAGTTCTCCCCAAATACATTCCACAGTACTATAAAGATGCGATAGTTGCCTGTCGATCCCCTTCGGCAAGTAAGAGACTATCAGCACAGGAAATTCTCGAGATGTTCCCAGATGTCCTGCATTCAGAATTAGAGCAAGGTGGCTCTACCAGTGCAGATCAGCCGAGTCTGAGAGATAATGAAGAGGTGGTTAGTTGGACTTACTGCGATCTTTGTTATAGTAGGATTGAGGACAGACTTTTCAATTGCAGTTTATGCTCTGCGGGCAACTACGACGTGTGCGCCAAATGCTTTGACGCTGGATTACATTGTGAAGAGAAAAATCATTTTTTGGGGGCTTTTATATTGGAGCAGAGGGAGAGGATTTTGACGAATGACTTCTACTCAAGCATTAGAGCCGGGGGGGAGAGAGAGATTCTTCACTTCTGACGAAGACTTGGCTGACTCAGTTTGAAGGGGATGAAAGCATGGACCTTTGTGCTTTGGAGGAGACGAAGATTTGCAGGAAAAGATGCACCGATATAGGCAATCTTGTAGCAAGTCCACTGTTTCTGTACAATTCTAGCAATAATTTCATTTTCATTCTTGATTCTTAATTCAGTGGTTTCATGAATAAGTGAGACTCGGACTGTGTCAACCCCACTCCCAGGCAGTAGGATACTTCTTCCTGCTTCCAAAAACACTACTTATTCGAGACCAAAATACTAGATACTAGATTCTGAAAATCTCATACATTACTAACAAGAATGCTTACTGAGATCTAAATTAGTATGGAGATCGCACATCGTTTGCCCGACGCAGATCTTTTCAAGCGGACATCGAGAACCTGAGAATCAACGAAGCCATACCCCAGCTACAAAGACGAAGCAGAAATCCTTCGCAGAGCCCCGGCCACAATATATGCCTTTTTCGAATCCCAACCTCCAAATCCTATTCCACCCAGCTAATGGAAGGTTTGTCGAGAAGACGGGTTCGCGAGTTCATGAAACGAACTGATGGAGTATACTCGTATAGCAAACTCCGGGAGTGATGACTGGATGAATTGTCGCAGTCATCAATTCGAGCTGGGAAATGAATGTTTCTGAGAAGCTGCATTCAGGTTTCTTGAGGTTTTACATGGTGCTGCTGGCTGCGCCTTGTAGTTATGCTAGTAAAAGTAAGGATGTAATCCGTTGACGGGGTACTGGTCTTTAAGGATTGGATAGTGCTATTGTTGTGGGCTGGTTGGATGTGGTGAAATGTGATAGATGTTTCGCAGTGATCGTTGTTTTGTAGCTGAAGGAACAGCAAGAAAGCTACATCATCGTCACTAATGGTTTATCAGATGCACACTCGACTAAGCGACACTCCTCGACACCTCAATGGGACTGGAGACCGTGACTGGAAAGGCAGTCAAGCGTGAGTTTGGTTTTCTTCTGTCAAGGCTCAGAGGGGGGAATGCCCATTGCCGGACCACCCTTGAAAGAAGAGTTGTGGTAGCAATAGAGGGATGGAGAATGAAATATAACGAGGGGCTCTCGAAGAATGACGAATGGATGTTTCAATCCAGCACCTAAGGCCTCAGAAAGCGTAAGAAGTCTATAGGTTGGAAATAGTATGCTAGCGACTAAATCCTAGCAGCGAATATCCAAATCAATAAACCATAAATCCAACGATGTCCCGTAGCCAAAATCGAACACATTCAATTCTCCTTCCCTAAAGGACTCAGCAACCACTTGAGCTCCTCCGCCTTCTCGGGACTAACAATATCTCTCAAACCCTCCGGACTCAAAAAATCATGATCACAAAATTCAAACCCAGGAACCACTGTCTCACTAATCAAAAGTCCTTGACTTTCCCTCCCGCCCTCTTCATCCGGCAACAAATACGAAGCCTTGAATTTCCCTCCTTCAACAATCCATTGTAATTTCTCTCCTTTCGCTACATTATGACCAACGACAAATGTCTCGATTCTTTTTTCCTTCCCGGGTTCGTTTGCGTGAATTAGAACGTAGCGACCGCGGCCTCTGTGTAAAGTGTGGACTGTCCTGCCTTTGTTGCGGTGGAAGCCGCCTTGTGGGCCGTTAGGCGTAAGGAGGTAATATATTGTTGTCGAAGAGTTTCGAATTGCGGGTTCGAAGCCGGGTCGTTTGGGAGCGAGCTCGGAGGTCGAGGATTCTTGGACTGGGAAGGGAGAGGGAACGGTATCGGGAGCTCGATCAGTTTCGACGAAGTAGCCGCCTTCGATGTGAGGTTGGAGGTCGAGGCTGGTGATTATTTCCTGGATTTGAGGGGATTCTGTGGTGTTGGGAGAGGGGACGAAAGTTGGTTTGAAGATCGTGGACATCTTGACTCTAAAAAGTAGACAATGAGGAAATAATGATATTTACCTTCGGGGATTCTTGATGAAGTATGCTATGCCACCAGGAAGAATGTACCAAAATCTCACCTCACCGTCTTTCATCACCCTGCACTCCCCTGTGGGGATCAGTCATCACACCATCTGCTAAGTGTGTTGACGGCTTTGGTTCTAGCAGAACTCGTTCGTGGGGAAGTCTTCTTGGAAAACGTAAACTCCATGTTTTGGAGCTGCCAATGCCGTTGGAAATGTCGCTGCCATGATATTGAGAAGGGGGCGAATCCGGACCTTCTTCAACGGATCTGGGGCACTAGATGCTAGGGTATGGTGGTACTAAGACGCTGAGCATTCTGGGCCTGGCAATGTAAACAGAGAGCGAGACAGGGTGTTTGAGGAACGGCACAGGCGAAAGTGAGGGATATTTTTCGATCACTCCTCCAATAGGTCTTGAATCACACGCGACGACGTTGATACTTGAAAGCAGTTTGTGTAACTGTGAAACCTGACTCGAGAACAAAGAAATTCAATCCGCAAATTCTTACTAAGCAATTCTATTTTCGCCGCAACAAGCGATCTGGATTCGTTACCAATTTTGGACCTTGTCCCGTCGAAGAACCCAGACCCAGACTCTCTCCTTTCTCCTCTCAATAAACCTGGGCCGCATTCTCCATGTCTGCGCTTTGACGAATTTTAACGACTTGGACGAACCTCACGAAATCCTGTACATTCTCCCTGATGCATTTGTATAAACCTGTAACATAGTCGGGCGGTTTCTTCCATCTTACTATTTGGGCGTCACCAGCATTTCTCAGCATAATATTACGATCTCTTCAAACATGTCCGGAGCTTTGAGCAAGCGTCAACAGGCGCGAAATGAGAAAACTCTTCAGGAGTTGATAAAGACAGTCCCTGGGAATAATATCTGCGCGGATTGTCAAGCACGAAATCCAGGTAAGACGCGAGGTCTCTTGTTTGCAAGAAGTTACTGACTGTGGCATAATAGGATGGGCAAGTTGGAGTGTAAGTTCTATCGCTACCCCCCCTCCCCCAAAGGCTTCTGCAGACCCGAGAGACGTGAATAATGACTTGTGGCCAGTTGGGGATATTCCTTTGTATGCGGTGCGCTGCGTTACATCGGAAGCTTGGTACGCACATAACCAAGGTCAAATCTTTAAGCATGGATTCCTGGTCGAATGATCAAGTAGAGGTATGTATTCCAGTGAATCTCCGATCTCGTCAAATCCTAATGAATAGTAGAATATGAAGCGTATGGGCAATGTCGCGTCGAACCGAATATATAATCCCCAAAATGCGAAACCTCCAATTCCTTTCGATGTAGACGAAGCAGATTCCGCAATGGAGAGATTCATCAGGCAGAAGTATCAAGACAGAGCAGTCAAGAGACAAAATACCGGAAGCACGAATTCAGATGACCAACCCCCACCTCTGCCACCGAAGACAGGGAGCAGATTTGGGTTCAGATCAGCCTCTTCGATTTTCCCTTTGTCCTCCAAAGCCCGCCGGGAAGCAGCAGCACGTCCAGATTCGCGCGATCGATCACCATCCCCACCAAGGAATAATAAGCAATCAAGGGTGTTCGGGACGCAAGTTGGAGGGGATGGCCTGGAAAATTTAGAATCAAAGTTAGCCAGATTACAGGATATGGGGTTTAGAGATGAGAAAAGAAATACAACAGTGCTGAAAGGCGTTGGATATAACCTCGAGAAGGCTGTAGAGACGCTAGTTAGACTTGGCGAAGGAGGCGGAACACAGTTTGGAAGTAATTCAGGGCCTTCTTCGCGATCACGAACACCTATCACGCCAACAGCTGGAATTACATTCAACCGTACACGAGAGAAGAGTCCACCGAGACAATCGAACAATCCTTTCGATATGCTCGATAAGCCTTCAGCACCCGCACCACCTCAATCCTCCCAATCTACCGGTTCAGTGGCACAACCACAGATGATGGGGAACAATCCATATCAGCAGACGATGAACTCGAACCCATATGGTCTGGCGCCATCTCAGTCACAATACAACCTTAATCAAGCATTTCAAAGCATGACTGTTTCCAATTCGCAGCCTCTTTTCCCAAATCATACAGGGGGGTTCCCAGGACCACAGCAGCAACAATTCCATCAGCTGCATCATCAATCTATGACCCCGCCAGTGCCTTCTATACCACAGCAATACTACCCACCTGTCATCTACGAGAATCCCTCCCAACAGCCGCAACAAAACTATAACCCATTTATGCAGCAACAGCAACCTCAGCAAACACAACAACCTCAACAGACGCGCCAAGCACCGCAAATCAACACCAACTTCCAATCCAATCCGTATGCTCAACAACAGACCCAACAGGCTACTCCCATCAATACCAATTTCCAGCCCAACCCATACATCCAACAGCAACCTACACAACAAGCCACACCCGTTAACACCAATTTCCAATCAAATTCTTATGCCCAACAGATTATGGCATCTCAAAATGTTGTTCAGAGTCCAATGGAGCAGCCACAATCGGCCGCGTCTAGTAACGGGGCTCAGCAACAGCAGAATCCGTTCTTCCAGAATAATGGACAACAACAGATTCCACAACAATCATACAATTACCAAGCACAACAACCACAGGCGCAGCAACAGTATCAGCAATTCCGAGGTCAAACAGTCCCATTGATGCCCCAACAGACAGGAAGAACAGACAAGCGGAGCATTCTCGACTTGTACAACTATCCTCAACTGGCACCTACTCCATTAAAGAATCAACTATATCAAGAGCAAGCACCAATGTCAGCTCCGTTGGTTGAGACGCAGCAGCAACAAAGAAGCGTGTCGAGTCCTGTATCGGCACCCGCAGCAGGGAGTAGGAATCCATTCATGATAGGCGGAGGACCACAAAATACAGGAATTGATACTGTGGGGAATATGCCACAATTTCCATCCAACCAGAATGGGTCAAGGCATATTAGTCAAGAGAGTGTAGATGTTGGGGGTTGGCAAAATGGGAGGCACAGTCCAGACGTTTGGGGGACCATTAGTGCAAGGTCTGGGAGATAGGATTAATGCAATGTCATGAACAAAGTCCTCGTGCACAATCTTCGTCATTCTGCACATGAATCCGCCATTTTGCATCCCGTGTACTGTCCCGTGTTGACCACGATCATCATCAATGACCACCATAGATAGACCAAGGACCAGATTTCTTCCTGTACTGTAGCTTCGGCCCGATGCTTGCCGAGAGCCGACACCAGTTTGAGAAAATACCTTCCTCGCAGAGAAACAATTACGAGATAAAATCAGCTCATAATATCAATCGACGTTCAGACCGCCTCGAAACAATTCGCATTGACAGCAAAGAAGGGCCGAAGAATAGAGGCCCAGCACGCAGGATGGGGTAGCATTTCCCCGCTGCGCGGGGCAAAAACCCTGGTTTGGAATAGAAGGCGTTCCTGGATTCCTGCTGGCGGGAACGAATCAGCAAATCAGATGAATTTGTGATCAACTTTCGCCTTATTAACCGGTCTGCCTCTGCCTGCAGCTTCCATCGGCCGGACGTCATCAGGGATTGGGCGAATATATGATGGCGGGGTTCCCGACCAGGGAAGTTTAGAAATATTTTGGAAGGAATTGACAAACGGGATTCTGGGCATACGAAGGTTTGGGAAATGGGATTTGGATTTGGATTTGGATTGAGTGGAAATATAATCAATTGTATGAGTGTTAATAGCTCGACATGAAGTTCACGACGAAGACCTTGCTTGTCCTAGTAAAGCTGAGCGCCGTTGCTCTTGCCGCAACGGACTTCTCGACGACCAGCGGTATTTCAACCTGGAACCAGAGTGAATGGTCTTTGACTGCGACGAAATTCATCCCTGGGCAATACCAAGCTCGAATTTCTCTTGCCAACGGGTAGGCGCTCCCTCCATGTCTGAGAATATTCCTAACTGATTCGAATAGCTATGTTGGAGCTTCCCTTGCGGCCGCGGGTCCCTTCTTTGAGAGGGATGTCAATCAGACTGATCCAGTCAATGGAACACAGCCTACGAACGGATGGCCATTGTTTGATGAGAGAATATCGTTCACTACCATTTCTGGTATGTCTTGTTTGGGCTGCCAATTCCATTCCTGTTCAAAAGTTACAAATGACGCGAGAGATCTAAGCAATACTAATTCTTGCCCTTCCTAGGATTTTTCGATGTCCAGCCAAACGGCACTGGAACAAACTATCCATGGCTGAACCAATACGGCTGGGAATCATTCATCAGCGGCATCCCTCACCCAACGGCGATCCTCTTCGCATTCGGCGACCAATACCTCGATGCGACTGTTAGCAATACCACGATATCGAATTTCGCCCAGAAACTCTCGTTCCAGACCGGTGTTGGCGAGTGGTCATACACTTGGAAACCAGAAAATTCTACAGTGTCACTCAATGTTACATACAGCGTCATCTTCAGTAGAGCAAGGCCGAATGTCATTGCTATTGAAGCAAGCATTACGCCCTCTGCGAACATTGATGGCACTGTCACCGATTTGCTGGATGGTCGCAGTGCTCTACGCACTTCGGTGAATACTAAAGGTCTCAATACAACAAATAGCTCGACAATCTACAGCTCTGTTCATCCCAATGGTCTGGCAAATATCACCGCATGGGTTATCTCTGGAACCAACTTTTCAAACCCGTACACGAATTTATCTTCCCGAGCCGAAGCTACAGGATCATATGTGAGCACAAACGACTCGACTATTGGCCAGACCTTCAACATAAGTCTAAGAGAAGGACAGACAGCGACTTTCTACAAGTATGTAGGAGTCGCATCGAACGACAAGTTCCCTGATGCCCAATTTCAAGCTCAACAAGCTCAGGCCATAGCACAAGAAGATGGCTGGGCTACTCTTCTGAGCGAGCATATTTCGGCCTGGGACGAGATCCTGACCAAAGATTCAGTGGATGATTTCACGGACTCGGTCACTGGTGAATTACCAGATAGCGCAGATGTTGAGGTTTTGCAGATTGCTTCCGTGGCAAATACGTTCTATCTCCTTCAAAACCTGCAGCCGGATGGGAGTGGCCTCAATGATAACAGTATCTCCGTCGGCGGGCTATATTCAGATTCTTATGCTGGACTTGTCTTTTGGGACGCCGATTACTGGATGTCACCTGGTTTGAATTTGGCATTTCCTGGATATGCCAAGCAGATCAGCAATTTCCGACTCAAGCAACACCCACAAGCATTGGCTAATGCTGCCTTCAACAACTATTCAAATGGAAGCTCACTTTATTCGTGGACATCAGGCAGATATGGAAATTGTACTGGTACTGGACCTTGCGTTGATTACGAATACCATCTTAACTACGACATCGCGAATAATCTACTTCAACAATACAATACCACCAAAAATGATACATGGTTCAATAATGGACCGAGGCAGGTCATTGAAAGCACAGCTGTCATGACTAGCCATTTGTTGCAATACAATGCGAGCACCAAATCCTACTATCTTCACAACGCTACAGATCCGGATGAGTATGCGAATAACGTAAACAACACGGCTTTCACTATTGCTTCTGCGGCGAAACTGCTTACTGGGGCGAATTGGTTGAGACTTGAGCAAGGCCTTTCAATTAATGAGACATGGTCCGATCAAGCAGCGAATATTGCATTTCCGACCGCTCCCTCGAATATCACTCTCGAGTACCTTGGGATGAATGACTCGGTTGCGGTGAAGCAAGCTGATGTTGTACTTTTGACATACCCATTGGATTATGCTAACAACTATACGGCGGAGAAGAAGCTGCTGGACTTGGACTATGTAAGTCCACCATGAATTGCATATAACGAAGTACTGATTCAAAATAGTATGCCAATAAACAATCCCCGAATGGACCTGCAATGACTTACTCGATCTTCGCCGTCGACGCAAATGCATTGTCCCCATCAGGTTGCTCAGCATATACGTATACTCTCAATGGTTTCCTTCCATATTTACGTGCACCTTGGTATCAGTTCTCGGAACAAGCAGTCGACGACGTTGCCTTGAACGGTGATACAAACCCTGCATTCCCTTTCTTGACAGGACATGGAGGTGCTAATCAGGTGGTCCCATTTGGCTACCTTGGGATTCGTACTGATCAACCGGTGCTGTATATCAACCCTTCGCTTCCACCTCAGATCCCCTCGGTCAAAGTCCGTACCTTTTACTACGCTGGCGCAACCCTTTCCGCATTCCTCAACACCACCCACACAACAATTAC
>Ga0182030_10012410_pt1 | contig 17055 bp, 14 predicted proteins | sample 812S3MmetaG_FD_121299 | JGI IMG/M metagenome (GOLD analysis project Ga0182030, IMG submission 121299) | Permafrost microbial communities from Stordalen Mire, Sweden - 812S3M metaG (Illumina Assembly) | ecosystem: Environmental > Terrestrial > Soil > Wetlands > Permafrost | place: Sweden...
TACCCTTAATGCTAATACTGAGAGGTTCATCGAGTTTAAGATTAGCTTCTTTTATTATCTTTTGAGGTAAGCGAACGCCTGCACTATTGCCCCACTTTTGGAGGTTTTGAGTTATATTCATAGCGATCCTTTCATATATACAAGTATATACAATAGAAATTTTTTTGTCAATATTATATTGGGTATTTACGGAAAATTGTTCAGCAGGTTGAAAAAATTTTACAGCATATTAGGGATGAAATAGTGAGGTGGAGGAAAGTACTTGAAGAGCCTTACCATAACTATATACTGGGTAGTTGAAGGTCAGATTAACTTTTATTAGGTTTTTTCTTTATGGTTTTTGGTGATATTGCGACAAAAATAGCTATCACAATTAATACTGTGTACGTAATTATATAAGTTGACTTAGAGGTATAGGCTTTTGCTTGTTTAGGGTTACTTGGATTGTAATACACCGTCCGAGTAGAGCCTTCGACTTGAGATGGACCAAATCCAAATTGTATCCAGCTAAATGTAATGCTTTGGCCGCTCTTGTCAACAAATTGTAAATGCTCAGGCGCATAAAAACTCTTAAGCTGTGTCACAGAATTAGTCTGTGTTGCATTTACTTTTATGTAGTTAGCCGGAGTGTAATTATAAAACCAATATAAACCCATTAAAACCAACACGATTATAATGCCGCCTACGATTGTAAAAAGTTTGGAATTGTTATTTTTCTTTTTCATATTAATGTAAGCATAAGCGAGAAATATATAAATTGCAATAAAAACTCCACAAAAAATATAAGTTCATAATGCTTATGCTTGGTGCGGGTAAAGGGACTCTAACCCTTGGCCTCGTCCTTGGCAAGGACGCGCTCTAAACAACTGAGCTACACCCGCATATGAATATATTTTATTTGGGTAATTTTGATTTTTCAATTTGGTGGCTCCTCTCGGACTCGAACCGAGGACACAAGGCTCTTCAAGCCTCTGCTCTACCAACTGAGCTAAAGAGCCACAGCCATTAATTTTACGTTAATTAACAGATATGCACAAGCTATTTTAGCTTAAATTTTTGGTGGAGCATATCGGATTTGAACCGATGACCTCCTCTATGCCATAGAGGCGCGCTAGCCAACTGCGCCAATGCCCCATAATTTTATTTCTTATAATATAACAGATTTAACAGATAATTTCTAAAGCTTTATACCAAACCAACTGGCAAATGTTACGACCGTAAACACTAATGATAATGCGCCAATTACACCTACGCATATTGTAGCGATCGTTTTAAAAACGTAACCGTTGGCTGCTTCTCCTAAAATACTTTTTTGGTTAGCAATTATTAAAATATATACAAGAATTATTGGTGTAATTATGCCGTTTAGTGCTTGGGTATTAATTAATGTGTTAATTAAATTACCAGGTATTAATGCTACTAGTGCGCCAATAATTACTTGTATTGTAAATAGACCGGTAAAGATAGGAGCCTCTCTAATACTTTTACTTACACTTCTTTCTGATCCAACAGCCTCGCTAACTGCGTAGGCAGTAGATAGTGGTACAACTGCAGCAGCTAGTGCACTAGCTCCCAGTAATCCAAAGGCAAAAAGTTCTTTAGCGAATTGACCGGCTACAGGTTTTAGTCCAATAGCTGCTTCAGCAGCACTTGCAAGCGGTCCTCTTTTAGTTATTGCCGCTGCCGTAGCGATAATAATGAACATGCTGATAACGTTTGCAAAAATAGCACCAAAGATTGTTGAGATTCTTTCTTTAGGATATTCTTTAGGGCCAATGCCTTTATCTGTGACAGCACCGGATAAATAAAACTGCATATAGGGTGTAATAGTTGTACCTATTAGGGCTACACCTATTAATAGAAAGCTCCTGCTATATAACAAATGCGGAGTTAATAACTGATTAGTAGCTAGCTTTATGTCTGGGTGTGCCAATATAGCAGCAACTGGATATGTTAAGAAAGCTAAAGATAGAATTAAGAAAAGTTGTTCGGCACGTTTGTAAGTTCCAAAAATTACTAAAGTCCAAACAAATATTGCCGCAATTGGTACGGAGATAAATTTACTTACATGAAACAGTTGTAAGGCGGCAGCAATTCCAGCAAATTCACTGACTACTAAACCAATGTTAGCAATTACAAATAAAGTAAGAGCAAAACTAGATTGCCTTATTGTAAAATGTTCTCTAATTAAAGATCCTAGTCCTTCGCCACTATAGGCTCCAATCCGAGCACACATTTCTTGAACTACTACAAGAGCAATTGTTACTAACAACATGAAGAAAAGGGTCCTATAGCCAAACTGGGCGCCAGCTGATGCATAAGTTGCTATTCCGCCAGCATCATTACCAGCATTAGCCGCAATTAAGCCAGGACCAGCAATTGCCAGGATTGGGAATAATAATCTTTTCTTATTCTTAAACAAACGAAAACTTGGTTTTGGCCAATTTAGAATAAAAGGTTTCATGACGATAGAAGTCTTGGAAAGTGAAATCTCTCTGATGGAATTAATACATCAAGTAAATCGTCGGCATAGATTCGACCAATTGGTTTTTCGCTACTATCTACTACCACTATTGAAAAACTTCGACTTTCTACTAATATTTCTGCTACTTCTTTAATTGAAGCATCTGGTGCAACCGTCACTGTTGCAGGTGGTTTCATAAGTTTTTTAAGTGGCGTGTTTTTATCAGCTATAAGTAGATTAGCAAGTTCTAGGTCATATAGTAACTTACCGTCACCATCAGTTATTACAATTGAATTTAAAGACCCTAGATCACTTTCGCTATTCTTAAGTTGCTCTATAATATCACCGACTAAATCTTCTTGCTTAGCAAATAAAAGGATTGTATTCATTATTCCGCCAGCAGTCTCTTCATCATATTTTAAAACTCGGTCAATTCGACTAGATTTATCTTTTGGCATAATATTCATAAGATCATTTCTTAGATTTTCGTCTATATCTCTAAGTGCATCAGCCGCTTCATCAGGCTCCATACTAGCTAAATACTTAGAGCCGCTTTCTATGGATGATTCTCTTAGTAATCCTTCTAATTCTTTAGGTTCCATTTCCTCTAACGCATCAGCTGCAAGATCTGGTGTTAGAACCTTTAGTAATTCTTGTCTTTCTTGTCTACCAAGATCCTCAAGTAAGTCGGCTAATTCACCAGGTCGCATTTTTCTCAACTCTTGCCGATTAGCCGAAAGTTTTAATTTAGGTTGGTTGCTGTCTTGATTACCAAAACTTTCAATAGTTGCCCAATCTATAACTGAGTCAGGTGATACTTTAGCTCTAAAGACTGACGGGCCTAGTCTTTTTATAAGTGGTTTATAGCCTACATCTACACCAACAAGTCTTGGCTGTTTACCAATATATGCAACGTATAGGTCTGAAGCACGTACAACTCTAGCTCCGTCTACATCAATAAGTTGGTGATCTAATACTTCTTTTGTAAGTCTAACTTCACCGTTTCTTGGTTTAAATTCCCTTAAGTCTAATTTGGAATCATTAAGTTTAATTCGATTAGGTTTAATGGATTCAGTGTAACTAATTGGAATCCATACGTTGCGTCTTGCTACTTTTGCAATAATTCCAGTTAGGGGTGGGTATGTCTCAGCTGAATCCCAATGACAAACTAAATCTACTAAAGAGCCAAGAATTTGACCTTCTTGATTAACTATCTCTCTGCCGGTTATGCCAGATAATGATACAAGGGCATCGCTAAGATCTTTTAATCTTTTGTGCGTGGACTTATTACTTGGTAAATGAAATTTATATACCATAAGTTAATACTTCTTATAATTAGATAATTGTTACTAAAGTTTTACTTTAGATCTTTTATATATCGTACGCGCCCACCCTTTTAATTAAAAAGCAGTCTGTTGTTCTGGAATTTAAGAATTTTTATTTTAACATGCGTCGCTTTTGTTTTTAAGCGTACGAACTATGTACTACCATAGTAAAATATGGGGTAATTGTCAAATAATGGTTTGCTTTTATTAGACAGTTTTTATCTGATGATACTGTCTAACTTCAGCTCTTTTTGGAACGATATAGAAAGTTAAGATAAGTGCGTATAGAACTGCGAATCCACACATAACACTTGGTATGGCATGTCTTGATTGTGGCTTAACAGAATAGGCGATTGCAGTTGGAACTAAGAATATAAAATAACCAACTATGAGAGCTCTAACTGATTGAAGCTGGTCGTAGAATTCTTTGCCTTTAGCTTTAAGTTGATTAGCCCATTTAAAACCTAAACTTATACCTGTAAGTAGCCAGCCATAGTAATAGATGCTGTATAGTCCGGCCATTCTTGGGCCTAATTGGAAGATAACGTAGTTACCGGTACATTGGTGTCCAATAAATGCCGTTTTATAAGTTAAGAAGACAAGTATAAACGCTGCCATTGAAGTATAAGCTGTATAGATTATCTTTTTACCATCCTTACCGGCTAATTTATGCATAATATGTATGCCTAAAGGAGGTAAACATGTAATCATGGCAAAGCCTGCTCGACTCCATGCTTCAGCTTCAGATCCATATCCGGTACAAACGTTATATTCAGCTAACTGAAAAGTTCCAAGACATAATAGTGTTGCAAGTGCAAGCTTAATTAAATCATCTAACTTATATCGCCACGCTGTATATACAGTTAAAACAAACTCTATTGTTAATGTAGCCAGCATTACTGGGGGCGAAAAGCAATTTAATTTTACCGACCCATTATTCTTCATAAGCTTTAAAATTTGCCCTAATTATATCACAGCATTTTTAATAGTTCTTCCTCGCTTATTTGAGTCGTGCCTAAGCCTTCTGCTTTTTTAAGTTTAGAAGCGCCAACGTTTTCCCCAACAACTAGATAATCCGTCTCTTGACCGACACTTGAAGAAAATGTGCCTCCTATTGATCTAATCTTATCTGCTGCTTGATCTCGACTCATACTAGTAAGTGTTCCTGTAATGACAAAACTCTTGCCTGATAACTTACCGCCAATACTTTTAACTTGACTAGGCCAAACTTCAGAATCTTTAAATTTGCTTATGAGTTTTAAATTATTTGGTTCAGCAAACCATTCTACGATCGATTCAGCTACAACTTCTCCAACTCCGTCTACATCAGACAATTCATCAATGGTTGAATTGCTAATATTATCTAATGTTTTAAAATGATTTGCTAAATCGATGGCAGTTTGAACACCAATATGTCTAATACCTAGAGCATATAAAAATTTACTTAAAGGAGGGTTCTTTTTAGTAGCGATCGCTTGAACTAAATTATTAGCTGAAGTTTCAGCAAATCTTTCTAGCTTTATTACATTTTCTTTTTTAAGAGAGTATAGATCGGCTTGATCTTTAATTAATTTAGCATCAATTAATGCTATTACATTTTTCTCTCCCAAACCTTCAATATCTAAAGCTTCCTTTGACGCAAAGTGTTCGATTCTTTTCCAGGACCGAGACGGACAATGTATATTTGGACAACGCCAGACCGCTTCTTTATCTTTTTTTATTAGTTTTGTTTGACATTCCGGACAGTTTTTCGGCATGACAAATTTTATTTCTTGGCCGTTTCTTAAGTCTTTGATCGGTTCAACTATTTCAGGAATAATATCGCCGGCTTTCTGAACTATTACGGTATCGTGGATTCTAATATCTTTTCGTTTAATCTCACCTTCATTATGTAGTGTTGCCATTTGAACTGTTGAGCCTGCTATTTGTACAGCTTCAAGCATGGCAACCGGTGTGGCTGCACCAGTCCTACCAATACTTACAAATATATCTTTTACTTTAGTAGTGGCTTGTTCAGCTGCATATTTATAGGCAACTGCACCTCTAGGAGCCTTTCCAACTACGCCAAGTCTAGTAAAGATTGTTCGATCATTAACTTTTATGACAAGACCATCGGTATTAAAGGGTAAACCTAGTCTTTCTTGTTCCCAATATTTTGCAAAATTAACTATTTGCTCAAGACTATTTACTAACTTAGCGTCTTTATTAACTAGAAATCCAAGTTCTTTTAAAGCTGAGTAAGCATATTGGTTAGTCGGAACTTCATCTGGGTTGTTCCTTATTAAATCGTAAGCTCTAAAATATAATGGTCTTGCAGCCACTAATTTAGGGTCGAGTTGGCGAATAGTCCCTGCTGCTGTATTTCTTGGATTAGCAAACAAGGGTTTATTATCTTTTTTTCTTTGCTTATTTAAGCTTTCAAAATCTTTTTTATACATTATTATTTCACCGCGGATCTCTGTAGTTCCACTTAGAAAGTTTTTATATTTGTTAGAAATCCTTAAATGTAGAGGAATGGATTCTAGTGTTTTAATATTATTTGTAACGTCTTCGCCTATTAATCCGTCGCCCCTTGTTACACCGTGAGATAACACACCGTCTTGATAAACTAAGGCACAAGCTAGTCCGTCCATTTTTATATCCACAAAATATTCTAGTTCTGTATTATCTGGTAGAAGTTTAAGTATTCTTTCTTGCCAGGCAACTAATTCATCATAAGAAAATATATCGTTTAAACTGAGCATTCTCGAGCTGTGTGCAATTTGATTAAAGCCTTTTGAAACAATACCGGCGACTCTTTGGCTGGGAGAGTCTAGAGTAATTAAATTAGGATGCTCACTTTCTATCTGACTGAGTTCGTGCTTTAGACTATCGGCGGCTTCTTCACTCATGATTGATTCGTTTAGAACGTGGTAATGGTACCGATAATCGTTAATTAGTTTTTTTAGTTTATCTAGTCTATCTTTTGCTTCTTTTGAGCTCATCTTAGGTTTCATTTAGTAGCTCCCTGTAAAGGTTATAGATATATGAATGAATTATAATTAGCACGAACATGGTAAGAATAAAGAAGACCCATTGGGCTACACCACTTATTATTATGACAATAGGAAGCATTATTATAGCAGCGGCAACAATTAAGATAAAAGGCAGGAATAATAGTTTTCTTAGTATTAATAGTCGTCTTTTTTTAACTAATTTATTAGCTGATTTTAGAGCTTTAATTGGACTCATATTTGGAAGGGTAACGATATATAGCGCAAACATAGAGCCTAGTATCCAATAGATGGTAAGCGATGCTAAAAGTAAGAAAACAATAAGAGCGATGACTTGCTCAATCCAACCTATTACTATGCTATTAGATAAAACAATGCTATAAAGCAGACTACCGATTAATAGTGGCAGTAACTCTAAAGCTATAACTATTAAGACTAAAATAAAGGGTATTAATGGAGCCATGCCTAAATAAAAAGTATCTCTAATTCTAATTTTTTTATTATTAATTAGTTGCCTTAGTGCCCAAATTACAGCCAGTGAGGTAATGATTGCTAAGAATAATTGGTAAGCTCCTGCTGTTTGAGACGTCCCATTACCAGCAGACCCAAGTAAGACAATAAATATACTGAGACCTGAAAATATTGAACCAAAATTACCGTGAGCGACATTACTAAGAGAATTTTTAAGAGCATCTATTTCGCTACTGCTGGCAAGGCCTTGCACTAGAATTAAATTTAATAATCCATAGATTAAACCAATACCAATAAATAGCTTTCTGTTTATCCATAATATATCCCAGCTGGATTTAGTTAGCTTAACTACATTAGGTAGCCTGGCATAAGTTATAGCTTTTTCTTTTGTTTCTTTTTTTGGTATTTTAATTTCTTTTTTTCTGTTTGGTCTACTTATTAGCTTGGTTTGTCTTACTCTTCTAGTTGGTTTCTTTTTAGTTTTTGATGTAGGCATATTATTTATCTTTAAAATTTAAGCGTGTGTTCCCATTGATTGAAGCCTTGCAATTCTCTCATCAAGTGGTGGATGAGTAGAAAATAAGTTAGTAATAGAGTGGGCTTTTAGTGGATTAACAAAAAACATATGGGCTGTAGCCGTATTTTGAATTTTAGCAACACTGCCAGTATTCTGTATTTTTTCTAACGCACTGGCAAGACCTTCAGGATATCTAGTAGTTAGAGCGCCTGTAGCATCTGCTAAATATTCTCTTTGACGAGAAACAGCAAGCTGAATTAATGTTGCAATTAACGGCGCTAGGATTGCCGCACCTATACCAAGAAAAAAGAAAACCTGATTATCTTCTTCCCTATCTCCTCCGCCAAAAAATGTCATTCTAAGGATAATGTCAGCTAATAGTGAAATGATAGCAGTTAAGGCAAAAGCCACCATACTAACTCTAATGTCATAGTTTTTAACATGACCCAGCTCGTGTGCTATCACACCTTCGAGTTCTTTGTCATCCATAATTTCTAGTAGACCACTGGTCACACAAACAGATGCGTTTTTGGGATCACGTCCAGTCGAAAATGCATTCGGCGCTTTATCGTCCATTATATAGACTTTTGGCATTGGTAGCCCATCAGTTATAGATAAGTTTTCTACTATTCGCCAAAGCCGGGGGTTGTCTTTTTTTTGTATTTGCACGGCTGAATTTACAGCTAGTGCCATTTTAGATCCAGCATAGTAAGTTACTACTACATAGATAAGGGATCCAATCATTCCGCCATAAAAGACGTAAGGTGTACCATTAAAATATTTTGTAAATATCCAAATAATAACCGCAAGGAAAATTAAGAATATTATCATTATATAGATTGTCTTGCGCTTATTACTAGCAATATCTGAATACATAGATTATTAAACTATTTGTTAAAGTTTACATCGACTGGCTGAGAAATTGCGGCTACTTGTGCTTCATCAACTTCAAAATATTCTTTATCCTTGTGGAATCCAAGCATATTTGCAAATATATTTGTTGGAAAAGTTTTTCTCTTAGTATTAAAATCTCTTACGACACCGTTATAAAAACGTCTTGAGGCTTGAATTTTATCTTCAGTATCAGTTAATTCTGCTTGAAGTTCCTGAAAGTTTTGCGTAGCTTTTAAATCAGGATAATTTTCAGCAACAGCAAATAAACTTTTCATAGTTTGCTGGAACTGATTCTCGGCTTTAGCTTGATCCGGCACAGACTGGGCACCAAGTGCTTTAGTGCGAGCATTAGTTACGTCTTCAAAAACAGTTTTTTCGTGTGAGGCGTAACCCTTTACTGTATTAATTAGATTAGGTATTAAATCGTATCTTCTTTTAAGTTGTACGGTTATATCGCTCCAGGCTTCAGTAGCTTGCTGATTTAGTCTAACTAAACTATTAAATAAGCCTGCGATTATACCACCTACAATTAAAACAATTACTACAATTCCAATTATATATCCCATCAGAATTTCCCCCTTAAAGTATAATGTTCTTATTATACATCAATAAGGGCTTAAGTGTCCTGTATTATATTAGTAAAGCTTATGTTTCATAGAAGAAGTAAGAAAACTTTATTTTGCCTTATCATCTTTATAGTTTTATTTAGCTATGTTGTATTTGCTATAGTTAGGCCGACCAATCCTATATTACCGGAGTATAATCAATCGGACTTAATGCCAGCAAAAACTGTGTCTAAAATAGTTTGGCCTAGTAAGGGAGAGTCAGCAGTTGGAGTACTAGGAACAAACATTCTAGAAAGCACAAATCCTCAAACTCCTCTTCCAACAGCCAGTACTGCTAAATTGTTAACTAGTTTGATGGTTTTAAGGGCTAAACCACTTAATTTAGGGGAACAAGGCCCATTAATTACAATTACGCCTAGTGATGTAGCTATATATAACTCTTATGTCGCCGAGCAAGGTTCAGTTGTGCAAGTTACTGCCGGAGAACAAATTAGTGAATACCAAATGTTACAAACAATGCTCCTTCCATCAGCTAATAACATGGCTGATAGTTTAGCAATTTGGGCATATGGTTCACTAAGTAATTATACGCAGGCAGCCAATAGCTTTTTAGTAAGCCAAGGTCTAACGGGTACTCATATAGGAACTGATGCCAGTGGGTTTTTACCAACTACAACTTCAACTCCTATAGATCTAGTTAAAATTGCTGAGTTTGTTATGAAGCAACCAGTACTTACTGAAATAGTTGGGCAAAGCACAGCAAGCGGTATCCCGATTGTTGGAAATATAAAAAACGTTAATTATTTACTTGGACAAGATAATATTATTGGTGTTAAGACTGGTAATACTGATCAAGCTGGAGGAGTTTATGTTAGTGCCGCATTAGATAAAGTAGGAGCAAGTACTTACACAATAATTACGGCAAATATGGGAGCACCGAATTTAGCCGATTCAGTATCAGGCTCTTTACCTTTAATTAAATCAGCCCAAGCTAATATATATCCTTATAGCCTATTATTAAGCAATCAGACGGTTGCCAAGTATTACATACCTTGGGATAAACAAAATATTAACGTAGTAAGTAATCAATCATTAACTCCAGTTATTTGGGGAGGCAGTTTAATTTCAATTAATCCGAAACTAAGAAATATATCATATCCAGCCAGTAAGCTGGTTGGTAATTTAACAAGTGAGAGTAATAATAGTTTAAATAAAGATGAAGTCGCTGCAGTATTAGCGGGGAATATTCAAAAACCAAGTATTATTTGGAAATTACTTCATCCCTAAAGTTTATGGTGGGCGCTGAGGGATTCGAACCCCCGACCCCCTCGGTGTAAACGAGGTGCTCTAGCCAACTGAGCTAAGCGCCCATAATTATTATTAACTAAGCAATTGTAGCAAATAAATTAAAACTAAAGAAGTCAATCGAAGGATTTAATATAAATATATATCTTATGCAATGTTCCTAAATGTTATAATCTTAATACTAAATTAGCGCGAGTGCTGTAATTGGTAGCCAGGCTAGATTGAGGTTCTAGTGTCCTTAGGGACGTGGAGGTTCAAGTCCTCTCTCGCGCACCATATTTATTTTGCTAACTTCTAGGTAGGTGATTATATAGGTGACTTAAGTGATATTCGTTTCTTACCATAGCTTTTAAGTCGTCAACGGTTGTGCCAAATTTTACGCCTGGGTTTAAGATATCGTAAGGGTCAATTATTTTTTTAACTTTATAAAGTAGAGTGTATAAACTTGTTCCATACATTTGTTCTAGGTATGGAGTTTTTAGTCTTCCGTCTCCATTAGCGGCACTAAGCGTACCATTTAAATTAAGCACTAGGTTATTATAGTCATCTATTAAACGAAATACTTTTTGTCTATCGCCGACTTGGCCGAGATTTAATTTTGGCTGAAAGAAAATATTGCCATCTCCAACATGACCCCAAAGAGCAGGCTTAACATGATTAGAAGTTAGAATTTTATATAGGCCTTCTAAATAATCTCTTATTCGATCAGTTGGTACTGCTGAATCAAAAAGAGGAACAGGGTGCAACAAGCCTTCATTGTGGGAATTTAGTACACTTATGGCGTCTCTTAGTTGTTGATACTTGATTTGCTCTTCAAGATCTTCTGAACTGTTATAACTATGAGCTAGATTATCTAATATTTTAAAGGCTTTTTTAACACTTTTCTTGTAATTTTTATTATTAGCATCATATTCAATCAAGGTAATAAAACTAGGAATTGGTGATGGAACGAGATCTTTTAAGTGATTTGGATTAATGTCTTCTAATTGCTTAATTGCATAGTGGTCAATTAGTTCCATTGAGTCAGGTAATTCATCAATGTCACGTAATTCTAAAATAGCTTGTTGTAAGTGCTCTACACTGTCGAAGTTAGCCATAATTATTGTGGACTTTGGATTGTAATGTTCAGTATTTAGTGTTACTTCGGTAATAATTCCTAGCGTTCCCTGGCTACCAGTAAATAATGGGGTTAGATCAAATGAGCCGTTTTTATGTTTTATGTCTAATAAATTATATCCAGCATTATTCTTAGTAGTGTTTCTATCTAAGTTTCTTAATAAATCATGTTGCTCTTCTAAAAGCGTGTCTATAAATCTATATATTTCACCTTCGAATGTTGCTAGACCTAATTTTTTATTAAGCTCTCTCTTACTTAGACGTCTGGTTTCAATTACTTCACCGTTAGCAAGAACTACCCGCATACTTTTTATGTAATTTAAAATTGGTCCATATTTGAGAGATTTGTCACCTGAAGTATTATTTCCAATTGCTCCACCAATCGAAGTATATTCAATTGAAGGTGGGTAACAAGGTAGGGTTCGGCCGTGAGTAGATAAAGCTTGCTGAAGTTTACCAAAACTTATGCCCGGCTCAACCGTTACATCACCAGATTTTGTGTCCATTTCAATTATATTATTCATATGAGCTGGAAAAACTACACTCATTCCCTTACCAATTGCGGCACCAGTTTGATCTGTACCAAAACCTCTAGGTGTTATGGGGATTACTCTTCCCCTTTCGGCTAATTGCCAACAGAACCTGGCAGTTTTACGAATATCGTTTTCATTTCTAGGGTATACAACAATTGCAGGTGCTTGCTGAAAAATACTGCCGTCATAAGAAAAATGCTGTCTAGCATTTGTGGTGCTAATAACTTCGCCCACTAGATGTTCTTGCAAATAATTTGCAACTTTACTCATTAGTTTTTACCCTCTTAATTAAGATCATCTATATAGATGATATGATACCATATCGTAATATTTTTTTCGTTTCTATAGATTACTTGGTGCGGATGAGAGGACTTGAACCTCCACAAGCATTATGCTTACTAGCTCCTGAAGCTAGCGCGTCTACCAATTCCGCCACATCCGCCTGCAATTAATAATATTATTTTTTTACTAATAAGTAACTTTGGCTTCTCTTATTTCCCAATTTTGTACATTATTTAGCCGATCAACTGGAGAATTTAAGACATTTGCATCCAGCCCACTAACAGCTCCGTTCGTTAGATAAAGTAATCTTGGTTGGTAAAGACCAAGTGCTGGACTTTTATCCTGCCATTCTTGCAAGAAGGGTTGGTATTTTATGGCTCTTAAGGCTGGCAGTAGGCTAATTCTACCGCCTTGTAACGACTCATCGCCAACTGGGTCATTAAACTCTGAGAAATTATCTCTATTTGCCGTATTTGTGGTTGCCTGTGAACTATCCCAGTAGACAAACACATCAGGATCGCTACCTATAGTTATACTTGTTAGAACTGCATCATATTGGTGATAACTTAAGCTAGTAGTAAAATCCGAACTATCTAATAGCTGTACGTTAAGAAGCACACCTAGCTTTTGCCATTGACTCTTTAATTCACCTGTTACTAATCTTGACTCATAAGTATTATCTGCGGTTAAAGTAAAAGTTAGTGGTTGCGAGCCTTTAAATCTAACTCCGTTTTTAACAGTTGTCCAGCCACCACTTATTAACAGGTTTTTAGCGTAAACGGGATTAAATGTAGCTTGTTTATAAGCCGGGTTATATGAGAATTGACCTAGTAAAAAAGGTTCATTTACTGCTACTGTTGGATAATCTAGACTACTAATAATAGATGGAACGTTTGTACCAGCTACAAGTGCATTTCTAACGCCCTGGTCAGCCAGTACTCCGCTTGATGTCTTAAAGAAAACATAAGTACCAGCTCTTAATATAAAGTTGTGAGAAACTACACTACCTGGGCTTGTTATTGATTTTGGCGGTTGATCAATAGCTTCCATACCAGTTAAATACTTGCTTTTAAAATCTGCATACATCTTTGATTGGTCGCCATATACATTTACTATAAATTTATTAAGTTTAGGTTCGCCTAAAACATAATTTTTAAATGGTTTTAGCTCTACTTGAACTTGCTCTTCATTTGGAGTGCCGGGATTTTCTACTTGGACTGCTTGATATTCAAAAGGTCCGGCACCAATTGGATTAACAGAATTAAAGTTAGAAGATCGCAAATCATCTGGTGAAACATTAGATAAGATGTGTTCTGGGATAATACCAAGTGTTAAATTTTGTGGAAATGATGCTAAGATATCTGGTAATTTAAAAACTACCGTATTAGGGTTTGGTGCGCTAGCTTTAATTCCCGCCCAATTACCATAAAGTGGAGATTGAGTTAGCGGATTTTCTATAGTATTTACCGTAAATACTACGTCAGAAGCAGTCAGAGGTTTACCGTCTTGCCAATATAAATTTGGTTTTAAAGTTACGGTATAGGTTTTTCCTACTGGATCAACTGTGTAACTGCTAGCTAACTCACTGACTAACTTACCGTTATTATCTGTAGTAAATAAACTACCAAAAATTAATCTAGAAATTGTTAAGTCAGCATCAGTTTGAGCATATATTGGATTTGCGTTTGTAAATAAGCCTGGTACTCCTTCAGAGTAAATCCCCCCTGGTATTGTCGAAGGTTTCTGGTAATATCCACTTAGATTTAAATCTTGAGCTACTACTAATACAATTAAAAGAATTACTAGTCCTATCCAACCAAATACAAATCTTTTGACAGTATTGAGCTTGTGTAGGCGATTAAATAAGTGGCTTTCCAGAAAATCTTCAGTTTGTTCGCTTATACCTTCAACTTGTTTTTGGCTTTTTTTAAGACGCCTTCGCCATACAAGCTTTAAGCGTCTAGTGTGCATAGTGATTTACTTTAATATGCTTTCTATTGAAATTTAAATGATTTAGATTACTTTGCAACTACATCTAGAATTAGTGATAAACCAAATACTAGAGCACATACGATAGTTAGCTGAAAAATAGTTTTATCGGTACCACGACGAGTTGTGTTAACTTCACCAGCACCACCTAGACCAGCACCTAAACTTGCACCTCTTGTTTGAACAAGAATTAGTAAGGTCATTATTGCCATTGAAATTAAGGTTATGTAGTTATATATAGACATGGATTAACTTTCTTTACTGCTTAACACTGTTGTTACTAAATAGTTTACCAGGCCAATGACCATACCAGCAAATACTGCAGCCCAGAAATTTGAAATATAAAACGAATGGTATAGTCGGCTAACTAGGTAAACACTAAAACCATTAATGATTATCATAAAAAGACCAAGTGTTATTAATAGAGCTGGAATAGATAGAAAGATAAGAAGTGGTCTTAAAATCGTATTAATTATAGCTAAAATTAGACCTGCAATAATAATTACACCTGACTGTGAATTATAAGAAATACTGGTAGTTAGTAAACTTGCAGCTATCCATAAACCTAAGCTTGAAACTAACCATTTAATTAAAAAGGTGGCAAAAAATCTATATTGCATGAGTATATTATATTTATATTAGAGTTTTTTAGCGAGCTTATTAGATAAAACTTTTGCACCTTTATCCGTTATAAGTACATCATCTTCAATTCTTACACCAATAGCTTCTTTTTTAATATAGATACCAGGTTCAACGGTTAAAACTACGCCAGATTCTAGTGGACGGTTATAGTCTCCTATATCGTGCACATTAATTCCAAGAAAATGCGATGTAGCGTGAGGATAAAATTGTCTAACATTGTCATGGCTAATGCTTTTTATTAATCCTAATTCACGTAATTTTTCGCCCATATAATTTTCTATTTTTTCTTCAAAATCTTTAAGTAAAACACCTGGCTTAAGTAATCCGATGCCATAATTTTGTACATCAAGGACTGCATCATATATATTGCTTTGCCTTTTACTGGGTTTTCCAGACAGAGAAAAAGTTCTTGTGATATCTGCGGCATAATGTTCAACTTCACAACCTGTATCAATTACAACTAGATCATTACGATTTAGCTGACTTTTATTATAAATATTGTGAAGAGTACATGCATTAAGTCCACCGGCTACAATTGGTTCAAATGCGTGTCCACTTGAACCTTGCTCAATCATAGATTTTGTAATGTTTGCCTCTATTTGATATTCGTATTCGTATTTAAGTAATCTACTTTTAGAAGTTGATTGTTTGATAGCCTTATTAGTTACTTCTATTGCCCGATTTATAGCTTGTAATTCTTCGGGTTGTTTAACCATTCGCATTAATGCAAGGTGATGAGATAAATCTAAAAATTTTATATCTTCGTTTTGTTCTTTAATTTTTAAATTAAGACTAGCTCTAGCCGGATTAGTATAAAACCCGTATTCTTTTATGTAGGTTTTCGGGGTTGCAAGCGTAGCTACATGCTTAACTTTTTTAAGTCTTGAACTGAGCTTATTCCAACCATCTACTTCGTTATATATTTCATTTATACCGCTTCGTAATTTTAAGTAATCGGTATCTATTTGGCCATCAAAATTTTCGCGGTTGATGCTACGACTGGGTACTATTAAATACTCCTGCGCTTTATCCATAACTACTATGAGATCAGGTATATCTAATCCGCATAAATACCAAAAACTGGCATCTTGTTTAAAATTATATGTACTGTCAGCCCCGCTTTGTATTAATCCATTAGCGGTCATTATTACTGGTGCGGTACCAATAAAAAGTTTTCTTAACTTTGCACGATTATTAGCAAAAAATTGTTGAGAAAAGTAAGTCTCCATAGGCAACTACAAAGTATAGCAAAATATATTAGCTAAAGCTAAAAAGGGTATTTAGTTATTATTGATTATTTTTATAAATTGTTTAGATTTTTTAGATCCGAGAATTGTGGTTAATTCATCTTCGTTTGCTTTCATAATAGCTGACACGGAGCCAAATTTTTTAAGTAATTTTTGGCGAGTTTTTGGACCAATACCAGGAATGTCGTCAAGAATGCTGGCAGTTTGTCTTTTTACTTTTAGAATGCTGTGATAACTAACTGCAAATCTATGTGACTCATCTCTTATGCGTTGAAGTAATTTTATGAGGTTTGTATTATGAGGCAGATTAATTAAGACGAAATCTTTACTTTCAGTTTTAAAGCCTCCTAATTTATTTAAATAATTATCATTTAGTTTTACGTTTGATCTAAGTAGACTTAACACTATTTGCTCTTCTCTTTTAGCTAGACCAATAAATGGTAGCTTTGTTTGATTTAATTCATCTCGAGCTTTTATTGCAGCATCTAATTGACCTTTACCACCATCAATAAGGACAAGGCTAGGTAATCCCCAGCTTTTAATATTTTTGTTAGATAAACGTCTTTTTATTGTTTCGTTCATGTTATAAAAATCATCATTCTTATTAATTTTAGTCTTAAATTTTCGATAGTTTGCTTTATCACTAACGCCGTTTGTAAAAACTACCATGCTAGCAACTACATCACTTCCTTGCATATGTGAAATGTCATA
>Ga0182030_10012411_pt1 | contig 17054 bp, 16 predicted proteins | sample 812S3MmetaG_FD_121299 | JGI IMG/M metagenome (GOLD analysis project Ga0182030, IMG submission 121299) | Permafrost microbial communities from Stordalen Mire, Sweden - 812S3M metaG (Illumina Assembly) | ecosystem: Environmental > Terrestrial > Soil > Wetlands > Permafrost | place: Sweden...
CGTCTACATCGGCGTTAGCCTGCCGCTCACCGCGCAATCGCAGGATATGTGGGATGTGGTGCCCGATGACGGCAGCGGAAGTTCGACGGCGGGCAGTTGGGGCGGCCATGCGGTCTTCGTCCCGGCCTACGACCCCGATGGGTTTACCTGCATCACCTGGGGCGCGCCGAAAAAGATGACCACCGCCTTCTGGAGGGCGTACGTGGACGAGGCCCACGCCCTGCTCTCGCCCGACTGGCTCACCGCCAAGGGATCGCCCAGCGGATTCGACCTGGACCAGCTCAAGTCCGATCTGGCGCTCATCAAATAGCGCGCCTCCGGTCACGAATTCCTGCCTCCGGCGTCCAATCGAAAGCGGGTTCCCCCCACAAAGCTCCCCCCGAAGTGGTTTAATACCAATTGGGGGGGGAGCGAAGCCCGCAGGCACTGGCGGCGTGCTTCCGTACTCCCGTGGAGGTAACCGGAAACCGATGTCTTCTTCTCGCCGTTTTGCCCTTTTGCTGGCGCTGGGTCTGGCCGCCGCGACCGCCGGTCTGGCTCAAAGCTCGAGCCAAACCACTCCCCAAACCACCCCATCGTCCAGCAACCCTGAGACTTCGGCTCCGGACCAGGCCGAGGCGACCCAAACCTATGCCCCGGCCTCGGGACCGTTGAGCGTCCAGGCCCGCATCCGCGCCCGTCGCGAACAGCGCCGCAGTGCGGCCGTTCATGCGGTCTACAACCACCGCTATGAGGCCTACACCGGCATGGGCTACCTGCGCTTTACCCCCGGCGCCGGCACACCCGCCACCACCAGCCCCGCCGTGCCCCACGGCCCCGGCCTGGAGCGCGCGCACGAGTACGCCTGGGACGAAGGCTTCACCCGCTACTTCAACGAGCGGCTGGGCGTTACCGTCGATGGCCGCGGCTATTTCGCCACCGCTTACGTGTACAACAACCAATACAACATCACCAACCCGGCCATCAGCGAATACGCCGGCCTGATCGGGCCGACCTATCGCTTCTATATGCAGCCCAAGTATTCGGTTTCCGGCCGGGTGATGGGCGGGTTCATCCACGGAAAGTTTTCGGGCGACCTTGGCTCCTTTAAGCCGGCCCAGTTCGGGCTCTGGCCGGATGGAAATACCTTTGCGGCCAGCGTCAGCATTCCCGTCGAGTACAACCTGACTCCGAATATCGGCGTGCGCGTCGTTCCCGAGTACTTCCTGAGCGGCTTCGGCTCGACCACGCAGAACAGCCTCGGCTTCACTCTCGGCGTCTCCTACCGTTTCGGCCAGCAGTAAACGGCAGGGGAGGCTGAGATTCAATCTCCAGCGAGCGCCCATTCTTCGCGCATTTCGTCCAGAATGGGAGTGATTTCCGCCGATTCGAGCCTTCGGAAATCCAACAGAGAATCTCGCCGAGCCGCCAAGATTCGTACAGCAGCAAGGCGAGAGCGCAGTCTGCCGTCGCTCCGCTGAGGACTCACTCTTCAAGATGACTCCCGTTCCGCAGGCCGCAGTTCCCGCCGAACGAGCCCCCCACGGCTCGGGGCACATGCACGCGCCCAGCCCTGGGGCCACGGCCACGCTCATCCATGACCTCCGCGAACTGTTCAAGCTCAAGGTCGTCGGCCTGGTGCTGGTCACCGGCTGGGGCGGCTATTACCTGGGCTCGCTGCATTCGGGCATCTCCAGACTGCAGAGTGGCTTGCAGAGTGGCCTGATCGAGGCGCTGCTGGGCATCGGGCTGGTTTCGGCCGGAGCCGGCGCGCTCAACGAGGTCATCGAACGCAGAAGCGATGCTTTGATGAAGCGCACCGCCGACCGGCCGATGGCCACGGGCCGCTTTTCGCCCGCCCAGGGATGGATGGCCGGCCTCGCGGCTCTCGCGCTTGGCACGCTGTGGCTACTGCTGAGCACGAATCTGCTCACCGCCGGCCTGGCCCTGCTCACCGCCTTCACCTACGTGGCCGTCTACACGCCGCTCAAGCGCGTCACCACCCTGGCCACCTTCGTCGGCGCGTTTCCCGGCGCCATGGGCCCCATGCTGGGCTGGACCGCCGCCCGCGGCCGCATCGAGTGGCCGGGGGTGGCGCTGTTCGCCATTCTCTTTGTCTGGCAGTTCCCCCACTTCATGTCCATCGCCTGGCTCTACCGCGACGACTACGCCCGCGCCGGCATCCGCATGTTGCCGGCCGTGCGCCCCGACGGCTGGTCCACCGTTGCCGTGGCCCTGTTTTTCGCCGTGCTGATGATTCCCGTCAGCCTGGGGCCCTGGCATCTGGGCATGACCAGCCTGAGTTATGCCGTGCTGGCCGTTGCGCTGGGGCTGTTTTATCTGGCGTACACCATCCGCTTCGGCCGCATTCTGCTCGATCCGGTCGAAGAGCAGAGCCGCAGGCTGGCCCGCGATCTGCTCAAGGTCAGCGTCCTTTATCTGCCCCTGCTGTTCACCGCGCTCATGCTTTGCGCCAGCGCAAAATACTGAGGAGGCCTGTGCCGACCGTCCCTTCGCCTTCCGCTTCCGCTTCCCGTCCATCCGGCACCGGCTCCGCCATTGCCGCCATCGTTGTGCTCAGCGCCGCGGCCACCCTGTTTCTCCTGTGGCTCATCTACATCCATCCGGCCGCCGACGCCACGCACCTCCGGTTCGCCTTTCTGCCCGCGCTCAACGCCGTCTTCAACGGGCTCAGCGCCGTCGCCCTGCTGATCGGCTACACCTTCATCCGGGCACGCCGCATCGCGGCCCATCGCGCGGCCATGACGACCGCCTTCGCCTTCTCGACGCTGTTTCTGATCAGCTACATTCTGCACCACTATCTGCACGGCGACGTTTATTACCCGGCCCACGCCGCCCTGCGCATGGTCTACCTGCCGCTGCTGGCCAGCCACATCGTTCTGGCCACCCTCGCGCTGCCCCTCATCCTGGTCACGTTCTTCTTCTCGCTCACCGGCCGCATCCGCGAGCACCGCAAGCTCGCCCGCTGGACCTTCCCGCTCTGGCTTTACGTCTCGGTGACCGGCGTCGTCACCTACGTCATGCTGCGCCTGGCGCGGGGCTAAAGACAATTTCCTATTGGTATAGAGGAAAAAGCATCCCTCAGGGGCTAAAGCCCGCTGATTTTTCCGTACTTTGCGGCACGGCTGAAGCCGTGCCCTTTCAAAGCCGCTCTACACCAAAAGTGAATTTGCTCCAGGCCGAATCCTGCTGGCCGCTGCGGCTTGTTGCGAACAGGATGCGAGCAAACCTCGGCTGCCGAACGAATTTTGCCGGGAAAAATCCGTCTGATCTCACCTGAAAGCTCAGCCGAAAAGCGGAAAAACCCTTCATCGGCGACAACCCCGCTCACCGCCCGGCAGCGGGCGCTCAAGACTTTCCCGCACGCCGCCGATACTCTCATTACCGGCAAGTTCCGGCAAGGGAGGGCGCAGATGGCGCTGCTGCAATGGGGGCAAGACTACTCCGTGGGTGTGCAGGCGATCGACGGTCAGCACAAGGTTCTTTTTGATATCGTCAACGAGCTGCACGGGGCCATGTTGAAAGGCCAGGCGCAGACCTTGACCGGGCCGCTGCTGCGCAAGCTGGCCAAGTATACGCAAGAGCACTTCACGGCGGAAGAAGCCGCCATGGCAAGCGCAATGTACCCTGGGCTGGCCGATCACAAGATCAAGCATCGCGACCTGATCAAGCAAGTCGACGATTACATCGCCCGCTTCGACAAAGGGGAAGTCACGCTCAATCTCCAACTGTTGAATTTCTTGCGCGACTGGCTCACCACCCACATTCAGAAGACGGACAAGGAGTATGGCCCCTGGCTGAATGAGCGCGGGATACGTTGAAGGCAATTCAGGTAATGGGCCGGTCACGCCCCCGGCGCCAAACCCGACGCCAAGCCCAGAACCAAGCTCCAAAACCTAGCCCGGAACCAAACCCGGCGCCAATCTCAGGGTCAACAGCCTGTGGTGAAAGTCGAATATGCAGAAAACCGTCCCGCAGGGGCTAAAGCCCGTAGTTTGTAATCAGGTATTTGCGGCACGACTAAAGTCGTGCCCTTTCAAAACCTGACTTTCACCACGGGCTGTCAACCCCTGAGCCAACACCAACCCCGGCCCCGTCTTCGGACTTACCCCAGCGAAGAATGCAGGGCCGATGCGCCCAGCTCCGATGCCGGCTTCGGGCCGGAGGCCAGTTCGTAGACCAGCCGCTCCAACACCAGCCGCTTGTCCGGCGGAGAAGAGCGCAATTCCAGATCGGCGCGGGCAATCAGCCGCAACGCCTGTGTCAGCTCGGCGCTGCTCTTGTAACGCCGAGCCTGGCGGATCAGGCCGTCCACGGCAAACGGCGGCAAGCGGAAGCCCGGCCACAGCGCCTGCCAGATGGCCCGCGAATCGCGCACGTTCTTCTCCAGAATCACCAGCATCTGGCGGAAGGTGCGGGCCAGCATGTAGAGGTGGCCAATGGCCGCGTCCTCGCCGGCGTCGGAGCTGTTCAGCAAACCTTGCAGCAGGGCCAGCGCGCGCGCCCGGTCGCGGGCGCTGATGGCCTCGGTCAGTTCGTAAAGCGAACGCTGCTTGGCGGCCAGCACCATGGTCTCCACGTCGGCCAGCGTGATGCGCCCCCCCAGCTCCACGGACGAAGAACTGTCCGCCGGAGTCCCGGCTTTACACCCCACGGACGAAGACTTGTCCGCGGGGACCCCGGCTTTACACCCCACGGACGAAGACCTGTCCGCGGGGACCCCGGCTTTCCCCATCGTGTAAAGCAGCAGCTTCTCCAGCTCCGAAGAAATCAGCATCATGTTGGCGCCCAGCGCGTCCACCAGTTGGCGCGCCGCGTCGGCTTCCACCCGCACACCGGCCTCCTGCGCCGTGGCCACCACCCAGCGCATCGCATCGTCCTCGCTCACCCGCGCCAGTTCCACCATGCCGCAGTGCTCGCCCAGGGTTTCGGTGAGCCGCTCGAAGCGGTTTTTGTCGTCCATCTCCATGCGCCGCGCGTCGGAGGGAATGCTCACAAAGTCGGCGACAAAGATCACCACCGCCTGCGGATTCGGCGACCGGAAATAGCGTTCGAGCGCAGCAAACTCGTCTTTTTTGGCGCCGCGCGTGTAAAGCTGTTTCACATTGCGCACAAAAATCGCCTGAAACGGCGCCATCAGCGAAGGGCTTTGCGCGCGGTCCAGCACCTCGAAGATGGACGTGCTGGCCAGGTCCAGGTCGGAGAGGCAGAAATCCCGCAAATCCTGAGGCACAAAGGCTTTGAGAATGGCCGCGCGGCAGCGGTCCAGCAGAAATGTCTCATCGCCGGCCAGCACGTAACCGGGCCGGAGCTGCCCTTTGCCGGCAGCCGCGGCCTCCACTTCCGCCACAAAGCGGCCCACGGCGGTAAAACCCGCTCCCCAGCGTGCGCCGCTCACAGGGCGTACCTCCGTCGAAGCGGTCTGCGCAGTGCGGTGTGTGTCGCCAGCCGGCTCGTAAAAATGTCCATCATGCCGCTTCAGAATACCCTTCCGGGCCGTTCAAGGCCAGCTTCGCAAGGCCGATTGGAACCCAAAACCGATTGAAACCCAAGACCAATTGAAACCCAAGACCGGTCCAGCGGAAAGCCGGCAGCGCTCACCGCATCCGCCGGGCGGCGGATTTTGTCGCGTCTTTCAAGGGCTATTTCAGAACCCTTCCAGTTCAGAACCCTTCCAGCACATCGGCCACCAACTGCCGCGCAAAATCGCGCGACAGCCGCTCGATAGCCGCCGGGTTCTCCTCGAAAAATCTCGGCAGTTCGGTAGTGGACTCATACTGCTGGCGGAAGACGTAATTCTTGTTCTGGTAGAGAATCTTGCCGTCCTGGCCGGTGAGCGTGACGGAAACCACCATGGTGACGAGGAAGCTGGACGACTGCTGCGTCGAGGCGTTGTAGGTAAGCGGCGTCTCTGTCTCTTTGAGAATTGTCCCGCGCAGCACGGCGTCCGCATCCGGGTCAGCGCCGGGAATCACCCGCAATCGGGTGCGCGCGGAAAATTCACGGATCACCGCCTCGGTCATCACCGTCTCGTTGCGATAAGCCTCGGTGCGCGTGGCAAAAACAGGAACGGCGAGCGTGCGCACATCGGGCGGCAGATGAGCAGCCGCGCCCAGCGAGTGGTAACCGCAGCCGGAGAGCCCCAGCAGGGCAAAGGCAATCAGCGAGAAAGGAAACTGGCGCATGACTCATCTTATCGCGCAACTGCGCCGGCCGGACGAGCCTCGACCCAGCCGGTCACGAGCATACTCAGCTTCACCGCGGAGAGTTTCAGCCCGTCCGCGCGCTGGTTGAAGTAGCGTTCGTTGATCTGCTCGTAATCCAACTGCTCGATGCGCTGAAATCCAGCGCGTTCCAGCTCCGAGGCCAGCTCATCCGGCGTAAAGAAGAGCTGGAATGGCTCTCCGGCGGCGGCCACTCGGCTGGAGAGCGCGTCGAAGGCGGTGCGTCCGGCCGGGTTCAGCGTCTCCGGCGGAAGCGCGTAATCGAAGCTCACCCCGGAGCCGGAAGGCAGTTGCGCGAGGTCGCCGAGCGTCGAGCGAAAGGCCGCGAGCGTCAGGTACGGGACCACCCCCAGCCAGCCGAAAAATGCCGGGGCGCTCCGGTCGAATCCCGCCTTCGCAAGAGCTTCCGCGAGGCTGCGGCGCTCAAAATCCAGAGGAACAAAGCTCAACCCGGCGGGCAGCCCAATGCCGGCTTCGGCCAGCATGGTCCGCTTCCACTGTTGCGTGGCGGGAAAATCCACCTCGAAGACCCGCAGCGCGGGGAAGGGATTGCGATAGGCGAAGGTGTCGAAACCGGCGCCGAGGACCACGTACTGCGCGATGCCCCGCGCCACGGCTGCCGCCAGATGGTCTTCCGTGTAGCGGCTGCGCACCGCCATGAACGCGCGAAAATCCCGCCCCACCCGGTGCGATGCGCGCCCCATCTTGCCTCGATAGCCCGATCCAACCAGCCGCACCGCAATCGGATCGTCCAGAACCGGGGGGCGGTCGATCAACTGGTGCGCGGCGCGGCGAATGGCTGCACCCAATGCGGTTTTGCTGGCGCGGCCAATCTCCATAGAGTCCAGTTTAAATCAGGGTGAAAACCTCCCCGGAGGATGCCCGATTCGCGTACCATCCTCCTATGACCTGGATTGGATGGGCGCTGTTTTCCGCACTCTTTGCCGCCGCCACCGCCCTGCTGGCCAAAGTGGGCGTGGCCCATGTGGACTCGAACCTGGCCATGGCGCTGCGCACCAGTGTGGTGCTGGTTTTTGCCTGGGGCATCGTACTGGCGCTGGGCAAGCCGGGAGTGGGTGGATGGAGCGAAATTCGCTCCCTCGACCGCCGCACCATTCTCTTTCTCACCCTCTCGGGGCTGGCCACCGGCCTGTCCTGGATCTGCTATTTCCGCGCCCTGCAACTGGGCCCCGCCTCGCGCGTGGCTCCGCTGGATAAGCTGAGTGTTCCGCTGGTGATGATCCTGGCCTGGCTGCTACTGGGCGAAAAGCTCACCGCCCCAGTCCTCTTTGGCGGCCTGCTCATCACCGCCGGGGCCGTGGTGATGGTGCTGGGCTGAGCCGCCGGACACTGAGCCGCCGGGCGCTGAACCGATGAGCCATGAGCGTCCCTACCCTGAATCGGGGCTTTCTTATACGGAACGCGAGCCTTCCTTATACTGAACAGGAAGAACAGATTCCAAGCGCGGGGATGAACCCATGAGCCCATCGGCCCAATCCGAAGCCTCCAATCCGCCGCGCCGCATCGCGCTCACCGGCTTCATGGGCTCGGGCAAATCGACCGTCGGGCCGCTGGTTGCCGCCCGGCTGGGCTGGACTTTCGCCGATGTGGACGGCGTGATCGAGGCCGAGGCGGGCACCACCATCGCCGAAATCTTCGCTCGCCACGGTGAACGGGAGTTTCGCGCGCGGGAGCAGGAGGCCATCGCCCGGCTGGCCGCCCGCGACCGTCTGGTGCTGGCCCTGGGCGGCGGAGCGATCGAAGATGCCCAGACCCGCGCACTGCTCTTGGCCACTCCCGGAACCCTGCTGGTCCATCTGGAGGTTGAGCTGGCCACCACCCTCGCACGCTGCGGCGGCAGCGAGCAGACGCGCCCCGTCCTCGCCGACCGGGCCAACCTTGAAAGCCGCTACCAGCGCCGCCTTCCGCTCTACCGCACGGCGCACATCTCGATCGCCGTCGATACGCTCACCCCGGACGAGGCCGCGGAGGCAATCGTCCGCGCGGCCCGCCTGGGCTGAAGAGCGGAAGCGCAGACGCCTCTCCCCTCCGACGCCCAAAACTCCGACCGCGGGGTTTCGAGCGTCGCAATACCGGATACAGTCGCAACTAGAATCCGGCTTGGACCGCGCTCAACTCCACCTGCGCCACCTGAGCCTGTGCAACTTCGACCGGCTCGCCATAGTGCGCCGCCACCACTGCAGCGGCCTTGCCTTCATCCTGATAAGTCCGTACCTCGGCCAGCTTGATAGTCGATTCGGAGGCCATCCGCGCCACTTCGGCCTTGCTGCTGACGGAGGTGACAAGCGCCAGGAGCGCCGTCACAATGGTGGCGACTCCGTTGATCGCGTTGAGAACATGGGCCTGGCTTGTGGGATTGGTAATCTTGGCCGCCGACAGCAGGGAAGCATTTACATTCTGCTGAAACGTCACCACGGCGGCTTGCAATTGCGCGAGTACGCTGGCCGTCGGATTGGCCAGATAGGCCTTGGCCTCATTGACGAGCACACTCGAGGCCGCGTCAAAACCAGCCGTAGCGGCAGCGAAGATCGCCGCATCCGCCGGCACCAGCAGCGCGCCGGTCGAGTCCACCGTCGCCACGGCGGATTCCAGAGCCGGCGTCCAGTTCACAATGTTCTGCGCCACGCTCGTCTCCGAGCAGCCGACCATGAACGGCAGCGGCAGCAGCAGGGCAATCAGCGCCCATGCGCCCAGCTTGGCGGTCGAGCCGGACGAGATTGGCTGGCTCACCGGATCCCTGGCCAGCAGCCCCAGAAACGCGGTGCCCAGAGCGCTCGCCAGCGTGACGATCGTGCCGTTACCCACGTGGCCCAGCGTAATGCCCTGCTGCGAGAACACGCCGGCAATGGTGACAACCGCAATCAGCACTCCGGTTGCCGAGGTCTTCGGGTGGTTCCAGATATTCGAGATCGGATTCATCGAAAAAGCTCCTTTTAAAAGCAAAAAGGCGGCCGCAGCCGCCCTGGTTCACGTGCAATTGAGAGGATTTCTCCTCAATTTCCGGGTGCCCCGCTCTGGCCGCGTTCTTGTTTTTGCGGCTAGGGCGGAATACAAGAAACCCGCTCTCCAGCAGGAGGAGAAATGCTCTCGCAGACACAACCCCGTCGAGCGACGCACTCGCGCAAGACAAGACCGGAATCGCGCCTCAGCGCGGCGGCGGCACTCGGCTTGAGCTGGCATTCCCGCAGTTTTCCAACTGCCGACCGCCGCGCCGGCGCGTACTGGATTGTCGAATGGGAATGGTCTGCCGTGGTGGGCGTGCGTTGCGCCGGGAACCGGCTCCGTTGCGGGCCGGTCCCTGGCCTTGATTGGTCGCAGCTCTCCGCCGCCGGGCTCCGCCGTGGTTTCGTCCGGAGCCCGTCGCGAAGAGCCGCTCAAGTGCAGATTTGAAACGGTCCCGTGCCCCGGAGCCCGTCCGCGGGGGAGGGCGATCTCATTCGCCGGGCACGGCACGTCCGCTTCATTTCTGGCTATCTCTAAGGCTAGGCAATCCGAGGGTTATCTTCGGCAACGACGATGAACTTGCTAAATAGTTGGTAATAAAACGACTTCTACGACATCTCACAAACGGCTTGCTTGACACTCCAAAGGGCCTCGAAAACCCGGTTGCGTTCAAGCCGCCACAATCTTTCGCCCTTCTTCGCGGCTAAAGACTTCCCTGCTCATCATTTACGGATTCCGCTTCACAAATCGCCGGCCCTGGATCTCGTACTCACCGCTCACCACGCGCCGAATTGCCTCGGTGTAGGCCAGGTGTTCTTCGGCCAGAATACGCTCGGCCAGCGTGTGCACGTCGTCGCTGTCGAGTACCGGCGCCGTCCGTTGCAGAACGATCGCGCCATGATCGGTCTGATCGTCCACAAAATGCACCGTGCAGCCGGAGACCTTTACGCCGTAATCGAGGGCCTGCTGCTGCACGTCCAAGCCAGGAAAGGCCGGCAAGAGGGCAGGATGAATATTGAGGATCCGGTTGGGAAAGGCGGCCACAAACTCCGGCGACAACAGCCTCATGTACCCCGCCAGGCAGACCATATCCACGCCATGCGCCCGCAGGCAGGCGATCACCTCGGCTTCGTGCCCGGCGCGCTTGCGGCCCTTGGACGGAAAAACCTCGGTGGGCAGGCCCAACCCGCGCGCCGCCTCCAGCCCGCCGGCTTCTGCCACATTGGAAATCACGACGGCGATCTCGACGCCCCGCAGCCGTCCCGAGCGGATCGATTCGGCAATGGCGAGAAAATTCGATCCCCGCCCGGAGAGCAGGATTCCAAGGCGGAGAAGGCGATCATTCGAAGCGGGTTCCAAGATTTTCCTCAGGGGCTAAAGCCCATCGTTTGTAATCAGGTATTTGCGGCACGACTAAAGTCGTGCCCTTTCAAAACCCGACTTTCACCACGGGCTGTTTAGGTGTACTGCACCCGGCGCTCGCCCTTGGCCACCCGCCCCACGACGTAGAACTTCTCTTCGGCACGATCGAGCAGGTTCTTGGCGCGCACGAACTTGGCTGCCGGGATGGCCGCAATCAGCCCGATGCCCATGTTGAAGGTGCGCATCATCTCCTCCTGCGAAACCTGGCCCAGCTCGCGCAGATGCTCGAAGATCGGCAGCACGGGCCACGAGCCGATCTCAATCTGCGCCGTAACATTTTTAGGCAGAATGCGTTGCAGGTTTTCCGTGATGCCGCCGCCGGTAATGTGCGCCATGCCCGTCGTCAAACCCGCCGCCACCAGCTTTTGAATCAGATGGAGGTAGCTGCGATGGGTCTTCATCAGCGCCGCGCCGGCCTTTTCCCCGATGGCGGTCACATACTGCGCCGGCTTGTATCCGGCCACCTCGAAAAACAGCTTGCGGGCCAGCGAGTAGCCGTTGGTGTGCAGCCCGGTCGAGGGCAGCCCGATCAGCACGTCGCCCGCCTTGATCCCCGCTCCGGTCACCAACTTGTCCCGATCCACCGCGCCCACGATGAACCCTGCCAGGTCGTACTCGCCGTCGGCATAAAATCCCGGCATCTGCGCCGTCTCGCCGCCGATCAGGGCGCATCCGTTGGCCCGGCACGCCTCGGCCATCCCGGTGATCACGCTTTCGGTCACCTCGGGGTCCAGTTTTCCGCTGGCAAAGTAATCCAGGAAGAACAGCGGCGTAGCGCCCTCGACGGCCACGTCGTTCACGCAGTGGTTCACCAGGTCCGCGCCCACCGTGTGGTGCATTCCCATCTCGAAGGCCACCTTCAGCTTGGTGCCCACCCCGTCGGCCGAGCTGACCAGAATGGGGCTCTTCCAGCGCTGCAAATCCAGCCGAAAGAGCGCTCCGAAGCCGCCGATCCCGCCTAAAACGTTGCGGTTGAAGGTCTTCTGCGCCAGGTACTTGATGCGCTCCTTGGCGCGGTCGCCACTGCTGATGTCCACGCCGGCGTCGGCGTAGGTTACGGATTTTGGCTTGGCTTCGACGGACACACGTTCTTCAGGCATGGTGCGGCTTTCTACGGATGGAATTGTGGAGCGGCGCTCGTGGCCGGGAATATCGATTTTAACAGGATTCAGAGGCGTGTTGCTCACAATCGGGAATGCTTTGGGAGTTGGGATGAGTGTTGCGGGAGTCAGCAATTCATGATTCTGAGGGTCGTTATCGATACAAACATTTACGTTTCAGCGTTACGCTACGGTGGCAAACCGAAGCAAGTTCTATCGCCAAGCCTGTTTTTTGCATGGCTACTCGCCCGCCGCAACCGTGCAGTTGGCTCCGGCGAGCTATAAGAACCGGGCGCGATCCTGGGGCGTAGGCAACGGACAACTCTCCAGCCGCCCCCAGACGCGATAGCGCCAGCGGGCCACGAGCCTGTACGCGGGATCGCTGAGTAGATCGGGAATCCAGCCCAGCACCAAGGCAACAGCCGGCCAGGGCGGCGGAAGTTCGCGCAGCGAGACCAATTCACCATCGAATCGAAGCCACAACTGTTCATTGATTTGCAGCGGATTGCGGAAGACCAGCACCGTGTCCGGATTGCCATTTGGCTCAAGGAGATCGGCGTGGCGCTCGATCAACTGCGCAACCGCCGGTGAGACGGAGGCGGCAAAGCGCAGCCGATCCCGCCTGTCGTGCCGGAGCAGCCAACGAACCCAGCCGTTGCACAAGCCGCAATGGCCATCGTAGACCACGAGCAGACGATTGCCGATCTCGTCCATTGCCTTCATAGACGTAGAGATGCGGCGGTTACGCCGATTGACTCGACTTTCAATTTGCGCCTTGATCGCCTTCTATACTGAAACCACCATGAATTCCGCGATCCCTACTCGCATCCTGACCCGTTCCCAAGCCCTCCAGCAACGCGCCGAACGCCTCTTTCCCGGCGGCGTCAACTCGCCCGTGCGGGCCTTTCGCGCGGTGGGCGGCGCGCCGCCGTTTGTCGAGAGCGCTCAGGGCGCCTGGCTCACCGACGCCGACGGCAACCGGTACATCGACTACTTCGGCTCCTGGGGACCGATGATCCTGGGCCACGCCTTTCCTGTTGTCGTCGAAGCCATCCAGAGAGCGGCGCGCCACTCGGCCAGCTTCGGAGCCTCGACGGCGGCCGAAGGCGATCTCGCCGAGCGCGTCATCGCCTGCGTTCCGGCCATCGAAAAACTGCGCTTCGTCAGCTCTGGCACCGAGGCCACGATGAGCGCCATTCGCCTCGCCCGCGCTTCGACCGGCCGCAAGATCATCGTCAAATTCGAGGGCTGCTACCACGGCCACTCGGACGGCCTGCTGGTGAAGGCCGGCTCTGGCGTCGCTACTTTTGGAATACCTGGGTCGGCCGGCGTGCCGGAGGAGATTGCCCGCCTCACCCTCGCCCTGCCCTACAACGACCTTCCCGCGGTCGAGGCCGCCTTCGCCGCCCATCCCGGTCAGATCGCCGCCGTGATCCTGGAGCCGGTCGTGGGCAACGCCGGCTGCATCCCGCCCGCCGCCGGCTTTTTGGCCGGATTGCGCTCGCTCACCCGGCGCGAGGGAGCGCTGCTGATCGCCGACGAGGTGATGACCGGCTTCCGCGTAGCTCTGGGCGGCGCGCTGGAGCTTTACGGCGTCGATGCCGATTTGGTCACGCTGGGCAAAATCGTCGGTGGCGGCCTGCCGGTGGGCGTCTTCGGCGGCAAGCGCGCGTTCATGGACCTGCTCGCCCCGCTCGGCCCCGTCTATCAGGCCGGAACCCTCAGCGGCAATCCGCTGGCCATGGCCGCCGGCATCGCCACCCTCGAGTATCTTCAGGCCCACGCCGCCCAGCTTTACCCGCAGCTTGAAGCCACCGCCAAAGCCGTCGCCGAGGGCGTGGCCTCTGAAGCCGCCCGCGCCGGCATTCCGCTCACCCTCAACCGCGTCGGCTCCATGTGGACCTGGTTCTTTACCGCCGGGCCGGTCACCAACTACGCCCAGGCGGCAGAGAGCGACACAGCCGCCTTCGGCCGCTTCCACCGGGCCATGATGGACCAGGGTGTCTGGCTTCCACCCTCGCAGTTTGAGGCCGCCTTTCTGGGCACGGCGCACGGCGAAGCAGAAGTCGCCGCCACCATCGCTGCCGCCCGCGAGGCATTCATCGAAGCGGCCCAGGGCTCATCCCATCCGTGAAATGCGGGCGATGCGGACCGCTAAAATTCGTGCGGTGAGTCGGCGAAACGCGCGCCTCGGATCGGCCTCCCGGCTCAAATCTCACCGCCCGCCAGATCCCCGCGCCTCACCCCTGATCCCGCCACAGAAACACGCCGCCCAGCAGCCCGGCCCGATTGGAAACGATGCTCACATTCGCGGCCGGCGTGAAGAGAATCTTTTTCGCGTTGCCGCCGCCCAGATAGAGGTGGTCCCAGTTGAAAAGGGCCTCAGTCTGCCGGATCGCCGCCTCCAGAAAGTCGTTCCAGCGCGCCTTTCCGAACTTGTCCAGGCCGCGGCGCCCCAGGTAATCCTCGTAGTTCATGCCCTTTTTTCGCCAGGGGTGCAGGCTCAGCTCCAGGCCGGGAACCAGGTGGCCGTTGGTGAACAGCGCCGACCCCAGCCCGGTTCCCAGCGTGAGCACCAGCTCGACGCCCTGGCCTTCGATCGCGCCATAGCCGGCTAGATCGGCGTCGTTGCCCACCCGCACCGGCTTGCCCCAGCGCTCGGCCAGCTTCTCCTGCAAGGGGAAATTCGCCCAATCCGGGTGCAAATTGACGGAAAGAATGGTCACGCCGCGCTTGACGATGCCCGGAAAGCCAGCCGAAACGCGATCGAAATCCGGCAACAGCCGGCGCAATTCGTCGAGGCCCGCCAGCACCGCCCGCGGCGTGGGCACGACCGGGGTCACAATCCGCAGCCGCTCGCTCAGCGGCTCTCCGGCCGCATCCAGCAGCATGGCCTTCAGCCCCGAGCCGCCGATGTCGATGGCCAGCGTGACCGGGCCGCCCGGCTTGGACGGGACGAGCGCGGCGGGAACGGAAGTGGAGACGAGCGCTGAAGCGACGGCGGAGTCGGGCGCCGAAGCGGCGGCGGGAAGGGGCGCAGGAACGGCAGAGGAAACGGGCGCGGGAACGGCGGCGGAGGAGATTACAGGGTTCATCAGCAGGAATTGTACGGTCTGCGCGCCGGTTTGCAAGCGGAGAAAAGGGAGCAATCCGCACAGACCGACATTTCCCCTTCCCTCGATCCCCTACACTGGTTCTTGCCGCCCATGCCCACCTATTGCGAAGTTGCGTTGCCTGTGCCGCTGGACCGCGCGTTCACTTACGCCGTGCGGCCGGGGCAAATGCCGCAGCGGGGCGCGCGCGTCATCGCGCCCTTTCGCAACGAGAAACTGATCGGCGTGGTGACCGAGGTCAACTCCAAGGCTCCGGCGGAGTTCGAGACGCGCTTCCTGGAAGCGGTGCTGGACGACGAACCGCTGCTGAGCGACAGCCTGCTCAAGCTGGCCGAGTGGATGGCCCAATACTACCTGGCCCCGCTGGGCGAGGTGCTGCGCGGAATGCTGCCGCTGATGGCCGAGGTCCGGCGAACGGTTTACTACCGGATCACCGATCTGGGCCGGGATGTGCTGGCGGCGGCTCTCGAAGGGCGCGACTTCCCGGTCTTGAAGGCGAAACCGGAGACGCCCGGATCCGCATCTCAATCCCTGAATTTTTCAGAGGATATTTCGACGGAACCGAAGCCTCACCCAGACGCAAAACCGCATTTCACGGCAAAATCCAAGGGCGGAACGAGGGGCAAGAGCAAGCTCTCCGCCGAGGAGCAGGATCTGGAGCGGCGGGTGCTGGAGCGGCTGGCCGCGGGCGAGGCGGTGAAGGTCTCCACCCTGCGCACCGCTACGGCGGCCACGCTGCCTGTTCTGGCCTCCCTCACGCGCAAGAAGTGGATTGCCCGCGAGACGGCGGCGGCCGAGCGCGACGCGCGGCGCATGGAGCGCTTCGCGGTGCTCATTCCCGAAGCCCGTCTGCCCGCCTTGACCGCCAGGCAGCAAGCGATTCTGGCCGAGCTGGCGGCCTGCGACAATGAGCTGCCCCTGGCCGAGCTGCGCCGTCGAGAGCTGCCCTCTTCCACCCTCCAAACCCTGGTGCGGCGCGGCCTGGTGCGCATCGAAGAACGCCCGGCCGCCTTCCGCCTGGGCGGCTTGCAGGGCCAGCCCGGCCCTTTCCCGCTCAATGAGCCGCAGATGGAGGCTCTGGCCTCGCTGGCGGCCGTCCTGGGGGGATTTCATCCCTTTTTGCTCCACGGCGTGACCGGATCGGGGAAAACGGCGGTTTATCTGGCCGTCATGCAGCGGGCTCTCGACCGGGGTTTGTCCTCGATTCTGCTGGTTCCCGAGATCGGCCTGACGCCGCAGACCGTGGGCCTGCTCGACGCGGCCTTCGGCGAAAAAGTTGCGCTGCTCCACTCTGCGCTCACGCCTGAGGAGCGCAGCGAACAGTGGCGGCGCATCCGGCGGGGCGATGCGCCCATCGTCGTCGGCACCCGTTCGGCCGTCTTCGCCCCCGCGCCCCATCTTGGTTTGATCCTCATCGACGAGGAGCACGACCAGAGCTACAAGCAGGAGGAAACCCCGCGCTACAACGCCCGCGATGTGGCCGTCATGAGGGCCAAGATCGAGGGCGCGGTGGTGGTCATGGGCTCGGCCACGCCCTCGCTCGAAAGCTGGCAGAACTCGGCCGCCGGCAAGTACCAGCGCATCGAGATGCGCGACCGGGTGATGAACCGCCCCCTGCCCCAGGTCGAGCTGATCGACATGCGCCAGGAATTTCAGCAAACCGGCCCTGAATCCGGCCATCGTGAACAGCTTTTTTCCCGCGCTCTCATCCAGCAGACGCAACAGGCTCTCGACCGCGGCGAGCAGGCGCTCATCCTGCTCAACCGCCGCGGCTACTCCTTTGCCGTCCTCTGCCGCACCTGCGGAGAAAAGCTCGAGTGCGAGAACTGCGCCATCGCCCTCACGCACCACAAGCCGCCCGCAGCCGGTGCGAATGAGGCCGACGCCGGCCTGGCACGCGAAGGCCAGCGCCTGGAATGCCACTACTGCGGATTCCGCCGCGCCGTCCCGGCGCGCTGCCCCAAGTGCGACAGTGAGCACCTTTACTTCCTGGGCGCAGGCTCGGAACAGGGTGAAGTCCGGCTGGGCGAGATCTTTCCCCAGGCGCGCATCGGCCGCATGGACCGCGACACCGTTCGCGGGCGCTACGACTTGGAACGGCTGTTGGCCCGCCTTCACTCGGGCGAGATCAACCTGCTCGTGGGCACGCAGATGATCGCCAAGGGCCACGACATTCACGGCGTCACGCTGGTGGGCGTCGTCGGCTGCGACCACGCGCTCTCCATGCCCGA
>Ga0182030_10012413_pt1 | contig 17053 bp, 13 predicted proteins | sample 812S3MmetaG_FD_121299 | JGI IMG/M metagenome (GOLD analysis project Ga0182030, IMG submission 121299) | Permafrost microbial communities from Stordalen Mire, Sweden - 812S3M metaG (Illumina Assembly) | ecosystem: Environmental > Terrestrial > Soil > Wetlands > Permafrost | place: Sweden...
ATAAATCATTTAAATAATATTATTAAAGAATCTATTTCTTTTGAATTAAATGAAAATAATTTATTTATAATTTATTTATTAATTTTAATTAAAAAATTTTATTCATTTTTGATTATTTAAAATTTCTATTTCATTATCTATTTGATTTAATTCATCTTCTATACTTTTTAATTCATTAAATGATGGTAATAATGATGGATCTAAATAATATCTTTTTGATGTTAAAGTTGATATTTTTCTAAAAGATGGTCTTTCTGATGGATTAATATATAAACATGTTTCATATAATTCTTTTGTCGGAATATGTTCATTAAATACATCTAAATATTGAGATAAATTAATTTCTTTTTTATCTTCATTATATATTTTAATCAAATATTGAGCTGCTTCATTAAATGTTTTTTCTGGAAATGGAATACGTCCATTTGAAAATATTTCCCATAAAACCATTCCAAAAGACCAAACATCTGAACTGGATGTAAATATTTTATCAATTAAAGCTTCTGGACTTGTCCATCTTATTGGTAAATCTATATCTTTTTTCAATGATTTATATTGTAATTCTTCTAATGTTCCTTCCATTTTTCTGCTCATTCCAAAATCAGTAATTTTCAAATTAATAAATCCAGCTGAAAGCAATTCGTTTGTTCCAAACATTTCATTATTATTTCTATTATTTGATGGAATTGTCGATAATAATATATTTCTACAAGCTAAATCTCTGTGAACTATTCCATTTAATTCTAGGTAAGCCATTCCATTTACAATTTGGTTGATAAAATTTAATTTTAATTTTAATGGTATTCCAATAGATTTGTTATCATCTAAATAATGTTTTAAATCTCCACCATTTTGATATTCAAATATTAATCCCCAATTATATTGTTCATCAATCAAAGATGGAATTTTACAAATTGCATAAAATTGAATAATATTTTCATGTTTTATATTATTGCAAATTACTGCTTCTTTATATAAATTTTCTGATGGAGTATTTGATTTTGGAGAATCTTCTTTTTCGATTTTTATAGCTAATTTTTTATCTTTTAATTTAGAATTATTATTTGTTATTTTTCCAAGATAAACTTTTCCAAAATTTCCAGATCCAATTTCACTTTCAATAGTAAAATCCTTTTTTGAATATATTTCTATTCTATCTTTGGAATTTGTAAATAATAAATTAAAATTCTTTGAATTATCATTATTATTAGTTTTGGAATATTTTTTAAGAGTTGATTTCCATCCAGGATTTTCAATATTTTTACCAAATAAAGGATTTTGAACAAAATGAAATTCATCTCTTTTGGATGATCTTTCTTCAATTCTCGAACATCTTTCATCTTTCTTTGTTGATTTTATTTTTTCTTTTTTATCTTTTTTATCTTTTTTATCCTTTTTATCCTTTTTGGTTTTTTCAGAAGTTTTTGATTCATCCCAATTTATTCCAAATAAATTGGGTAAGTTTTTCGAATATACTTTTTGTGGTGGATCTAAAAATTTAAGTTTTTCCAAATAATTAAACCTTCATTTTTACTGAAAGGATTAAAATATAAAGTTAAATCGATAGAACTTGGCCTTTTTGGTAATTTTGTTTGTTTTACTTTTGTTCCTATAATTTTTATTCCAGATGATGGAAGAGAATTATTTGGAATTTCAACTTTCATTAAAGGATTAATAAATGTTACAGTGGTATCTTTTGAAGAATTATTTCTATGCAATTCACTTTTTTTTCTATTATTATTATCATTTAAATGGTTCATTTCAATTAATTCTGATAATTCATATGAAGAAGAAGAATTAGAAGAATTAGCAGATAAATTGAAAGAAGATCCATTAAAAGAAGAATTTCTTCTTAATCTATTAGAATTTGGTGTTGATGGTATATGATTTGAATTATTTTTATCAGTACACAAATTTCCGCTAATTAACATTTTTTAAAATTTCTTAATTTCAACAATAAAAACCAAATCAGTCTTTATTGAATTTCTTTGATTTTAATCTAGTTTAAAATCTTATGCTTTGATCCCCCTGTTAACGTTAAAAGTGACCAGTAATGTTCTCGACACATCAAATTAAATGATTTAATACAATTCTAAATCATTTAATATTTACCACTCACAAATTATTTTAATCTCCATTAATAAATCATTTGATAATCATCAAATAAATGATTTATATAAATTAATTTTATTTATAATTCAACTTTTAATAATAGATTTTTCAAATAATAGATTTTTCGAATAATAAATGAGAAAAAATATTAAATTTTTTAAATTTTATTTATTGAAACTTTTCCATATAATTTTGTTCTTAGATTTGTTAATTCCAAGTTTTCTAATTTTTTCAAATTTTCTAATTCTTCATTTATTTTTTCTAATTCTTCATTTATTTTTTCTAATTCACTATCAGTTTTTGTTTTATGAATTTCTTTTGGTTTGTATATAGATTTTAATTCATTATTAATGAAATAGTTAATATTTTTGAAATTTGGTCTATCTTCCGGATTTATCATTAAACAATTTGTAAATAAAGATTTCAATATTATTTGATTTTCAAATGGATATGTTAAACTTTGAGTTTCCGATTTCTTATTTTTATACATTTGTATTAATTTATTACAAATGGAAGACGAAGATAAATCTTGAAATGGAACATTTCCATATGTAAATAATTCAAACATTAAAATCCCAAAAGACCATACATCTGATTTAATATCGGATCTTCTATTATTTAAAGTTTCAGGACTAGTCCATAAAATAGGTAATATTGGGCATTCTTGTGAAGATGTATAAAATCCATCTGTTTGAGTTTTCGATACTTCTATTAATTTACTCATACCAAAATCTGCAATTTTTATAATAATCTGTTTTCCATTAAATAATGTTGATTCAATTAAATCAATTTCTTCTTTATCATTATCTTTATCATTGATTTTATCATCCTTTTTATCAATTTTTGGATTCACATCAATTGTTTTTTTATCAGGTGATGGCATAGATCCATACTGTATCATATTATTATTATTTTTTTTATCATTGGTTTTAGATGTTCTTTCATAATTTTTGAAAGTTATTAAAATATTTCTTGCAGCTAAATCACGATGAATTATATTTTTATCTTCTAAAAATGACATTCCAAAACTAATTTGATTTAAGATATTAACTAAAACATTTGTTTTTAATGCATTAATATTATTTTTTAAAAAATTAGATAAATCTCCTCCTTCGGCATATTCAGATACTATTCCCCATTTAGTTTCACATAATGACATATAAATTCCAATTATTTTTATAATATTTTCATGTTTTATATTATAAATAATTCCTAATTCTTTTTTAATATCATTTGGTAAAGATATTTTTTTGTTATTTTCATTATTCGTAATTTTTATAGCTACTTCCCTATTTTCATTTGTAATTGTAGCTTTATAAACAATACCATATTGTCCTTTTCCAATTTTATCACCAATTTTAATATTATATGAAATAACACGGTAATCATCTTCATCTTTTTCTTCAAAATCAAAATCTGGAATAATCACATTTTTTCCAATAGAATTAGAAGAAGATCCAGAAGAAGATCCAGACGAAGAAAGTTTTGCGTCCTTTTTCACATTAAGTTTAACAGCAAGTTTGGCTAAAATTCCAGTTTTTTTAACTTCATCATAATTTTTTTGGAATTTTTCAGGAACTTCATCATATGGTTTAGATTCAATATTTTTTGTATTAGATTTAAATAAAGATCTCTTTTGTTTTTTATCATTTTGATTTACTTTTAATGGAATATTCATTTGAATTGAATTAGGAGACATTGAAATTCTTTTATCAGCATATTTTTTATCATTTGTTATAAATTCATTTCGAATCGGTTTATTAGCAATATTCTTATTATTGTTATTATTATTATTGTTATTGTTATTATTATTGTTATTATTGTCATTAGAGCTATTCATATCCGATATACTATTTGTACTATTTATTCTCACCAAATTTGGTGAAGTTTCATGACTACCATAAGGTTTTTTAATAGGATTTGGAATTGAATTAATAGAAATTGGCTTAGTATTAGCATAAACAGGATCCCCGAATAAATGATTAGTGAAATTATTATCATTTTTGTTATTATCATTTTTGTTATTATCATATTGTAGAGTTTCATTTATACTATTTTTCTTTTCATGTAAAAATTTTCTCTTTTCATTTAATTTTTCAATAATATTTAATTTTTCATTTAAATTTTTATCATTTTGATTTAAATTATTTTTAGGTCTAACATAAATTTCAGGTTCTGCAATTTTTGGTAAAGGAATATTTGCTTTTCCATAAATTTGCTCAGAATTTATGTCATCTGTAGTTTTGGAATAAGAACTTATTTTAAGAGATTTTGGAGAAGAATTATTTTCTTGAATCAAATTTCTAGGAGGTAAAAATGGTGGTGGTTCAATAAATGTTGGTGGGGGAAGATTTGATAAATCTATATCTGGAGGTGGTGGTAAATCATCGAAATTTTCGAATACGAATTGATTTCCTTCAACAAAAGATGAAGACTTTCTCCTATCTTTAAATCTATCAAATTGATTTAAAATTTGTTTTGATTGCAAATCATAAGGTTCTTTCCGAATATTATTTCCAAAAGAAGATGTTACATTATTGCTGTTCAAATTCATTGAAATGCAATAATAGTCTTAACAATTTATTAAGTCAATCAAAGGTGTTTTCAAAACGCGGCAGTTAAATCCAAGAGCTGTCAATGATTTTGAATTTATTATTAAATGATTTAATAATATATTAATTAAATCATTTATTATAAAATCTATAAATAAATGATAAATATTAAACTAAATGATTTAAAATAATAAAATTAAATGATTTAAAAATAATTATTGACATTTCTTTCAAAATATTATCGGCTTCCAAATTAACCAATATCCCTTTAAATATGAAATTCATTCATTTTCAAGATAAAACATCTATGATTGTTATTTCACAAAATGAAGAATCTGAACTTGGGAAATCATTAATTGAAAAATATATGAAAATTCGTTTAGATTTTGTTAAAGCAATGGGATGGCTTCCGAATGCAACTGATGATACTGATAATTATGATAAAGATCCTTCAACTAAATATTATTTAAAACTTGTTGAAAATGAAATTGTTGTTGGTATGAGATCAACAAAATCTCAATGGAAAAAAGGATTATCTTTTTCAATGATAAATAATAATCCTAAGTTAAAAGATCAACTTATTGAAAAATTAAATTCGAATGAATATAAACAATATTATAATCATAATTTTTGGGATGTTTCAAGATTGGTTATACCAATTCTAAGTAAAACAGATGAGAAATATATTGAATATAAAAGATTAATGCTACCAAGTTTGGTGCAAATTTTTGGATTAGCTATTAAAGAAACAACTAGTGAAGATAAAAATGGTCTTTGGATTGGTTGTTTAACGACAAAGATTTTAGAATTTCTTCAAACTTGTGGATTTTGCTTAGAAGTTTTAGTTTCAGATTATTTCACATCTGGTGATGATGATAAATCTCATTTATGCATAGGATTTCCAAATTTATCAATTGAAACAATGAAAAATCCAAATCATGCCTCTAATGGAATTTATAAATTATTATTATCGCCAATATTTGAAGAAAATTTACAACTTAATCAAAATTTATCCGCAAAACTATAAACAAAACTATAAACAAAACTATAAACAAAACTATAAACAAAAATAAAAAAGAAGAAATTTTGTGTTTTAGAATTTATTTATTATAAAATAAAAGTATTTTATATAATATTATTATGAATCATTTTTTTCAACTTTATATATTTTTATATTAATATAAATTATTGATTTAATCATTTTCATATTATGAATATTATCAAAATATTTCATTTTATACTGCACAACAACATGAACATGCAGAACATGTTAAACAAATATTTGATCCACTTGTATTAACAGTAGTTCCAGTGGTTGTTCCACTAATTCCAGTAGTTGAACCGCCAGTCGATGAACCTCCAGTAGTAATTGATCCAGTTGTTCCGGTTGTACTAGTTGTTTGTTGAGAAGTTGTTGAAGATGAGGAAGTTGTTGAAGATGAGGAAGTTGTTGAAGGAATTGATGAATTTCCATAAATTGTTTGTAACCAAGCAGAATTTATTGCTGGAGAATGCCAAACCCATCCCATTATTCCTGGAGTATAATTTAAAGTTTTTTGAGCTTGAGAAAACATTGTTGATAAAGTTGTTGCTGGTATATAACCAGATCCTGCGTCTGATGATGTTACTGGTTTACCTATAATTATTTTTGATAATGGTATTCCATAAGATGCAATTTCATTGGCAGATGTTCCTGGAAAATAACATCCAGATGTTGATCCAGAATTTAAAAATGTTGAAGTAAAATCTGGATAACAAGATCCTTGATTATAAAATTGAACATTTAAGTAATCAATTGAAGTAGCTGCACCTTTATAAACAGCTGTATATCCTCCTAAAACTCCAGCCCAAGCAGTTGAAGATGATGAAATTGGTCCAAAATAAGGTGCTTGTGGAGCATGTGTTATAAAAGAATTGGGTCCCATAGCAGTTTTGGCTGAAGTTGTTGCGGAAATCATCCATTGAATTGTTTGAGCTGATGTCATTGGTGGATAAGCAACATAAGGTGCAAGATTTTCCAAATCAAAATCAATACCATCTAAAAATTGTGAAACTACCCAATTACCGACAGTAGTCCCAAATGTATTTGCATTCATTGAATATGGAATATCCGTAGATCCTCCAGCGGAAACCAATATAATAGCTCCTTGAGAATGTGCATAAGATACAACAGATTGTTTTGTACTATTAGATAATCCAGCCCATGCAACTGCCATATCGACTGGTCCTAAATTAGATATGTAAAAAGACAATATAATTATATTATATCCCGCTTGTACCATGCTTATAACAGTTTGATCTGGTGAATTCCAATTAACTCCATCAGAATCAATATACATAACTTTTGGTGGTCCATTTATTGTCATTTTACAATAAACACTAGGACATAAATTACAAATTAATAATAATACCAAAAATGTCAAATATTTATTATTAGAATTATTCATTTTTTCAATATATAAATTTCCTTAAAAAAAACCTAAAATAATATTTATGATTTAATTTTTATAAATTATTTAAAACCTATTTTTTAAAAAAAAAATTATTAAAAAATCGAAGATCCAAACTATACATTAATTGTCAAAAAATTTAAAAAAAAAGAAAATTATTATTTATATATTTTAAATATTATATTGTTTTTCATTTAAAAATTTTACTAAGTTCAATTTAAAAAATATATATTTATCCAATATTTATTAAATATTTATTGAATATTATAAAATATTTATTGAATATTATTAAATATTTATTGAATATTTTCAAATATGTAATTATAAATATAAATTTTATATGATATTGTTTATTTCATTTAAGTTTTTCAAAAATAAATTTTTTCATACTAAAACTTTTTATGTAATTAAAGAAATTGTATTATATAAATAATTAATTTTATTTACTATTTATTAAAAAGAAATCTTAAATGAAATCAATAATATTAAGTTTTTCAATAAAATTAATTTATATAAAATATATATTTTTATTTAAAAATTCTTTTTATAATTTAAATGTTTAAATATTTAATTTGAAAAGTTTCTTAATAAATATATAGTTTTAATTCTAAATTTTTCATATATAGAATATAATTTCGAAAAAAATTTATATAAAACTATTGAAAAATGAATAATACAGTTTATCCAGGTTCTGTTTCCACAAGTTCAATGATGTTTGTTCAAGGTTCTAATTCAGAACAAGTAATAAATTCAAATGTTCAATTTCCAAATTTGGTCCCAAGAAAACAAACAATACAAAATACACCTAAACCAATTATTACAAAACCAATGGAACAAATTTCATCACCATTTCCTAAAACTTATAGTTTGGAACTTCCTGTTGTTGATTGGAGGTTCGCCAATATGATATTTAATACTCCTCAACCAACAAAAGTTCCAGCAATGTCAACTCCAATAGTTCCATTGTCAATAGCACCATTGCCAACAATTTCTACAACAAATGCACCACTTTTACCACCAAGAAATCCAACTTCAAGCACTTCAACAACTTTCAATACTGTTGTTACGTCTGAAACTACAAATGGATCAATTGAAACTGAAGCATATTCTGAAACAACAAACACAATTTTATCAAATGAACAAATATCGAAAATGAAACCTTTACCAACAGTTCCAATTATGAGCCAATCATATCAGCCAATTCAACCATATCAATCAATAGAAACTATACAACCCATCCAAACATATGAACCTATTGTTTTACCAGAATCTAATAGACAAAGTATAAAAACAATAGTTGAATATCAAAGAAATCAAAATGAATTAATTGGAAATCAAATTCCAATTCAAGAAGAAATAACTATAACAACGGATTATCCTCCTCAATCACTTTATCAAGATGTTAATGTTCAACCTGAGATAGAACCATATGCTCAACCTGAAATTCGAACTCAACCTGAAATTCAAACTCAACCAAATTTAAGTCCTATTGAAACTATGACTGTTGCTGAATCAAATAATAATTTCAATGATACATTTACTGAAACTAAATCGGGAGGATCAAGAACATTTACTGAAGCAATAAGTCCATCTACTTCATACAATGCTCCAATTGTTAAAGAAATAAATACTGGAACTTATACAAATCCAAGAGGAACAATGACTGGATCAAAAGCAAATTCTGAACAATCTGAACAATCTGAACAATCTGAACAATCTGAACAAATCACTGAATATTCATATAACCCACAACCTTTTTCCCCAATTATTAATACTGTTGAAAATTAATAAATATCATTTATTATTATTTTTTAAATGAATAACAATTAAATATAATTTTAAACTTTAGGTAATTCAATTTCATTGTTATTTTTCATCGGAATTTGATTTCATTCAGAAATTCCATCAGAATTATTTTCTTGCTTTCTTTCTTCAGAGTTATTTTCAGTTGATTTTTGAAATATTTTTCATCTTTTTGAAATAACGCTAGAATTGCTCTGATAAAATACAATTAAATCATTTAAATACAATTAAATGATTTAAATATATTTATAAATGATTTATTTTCAAAGATATTTATAAATTATATTTATATATTATTTAAATAATCTTTTGCAAAATATATTAATAAAATTTTTATTTAATTTAGTAATTATACATTTATATTTTCCATTGGAATAAATTCATTTGGGTTAGTTTCACTTGGATTATTAATTGAAGAAATTGCTATTTCAGAAAGATGTTTTGAATTATTTCCTTCCGAATTATTAGTTCCACCAGAATTATTTTTTCCTTCAGAACCACTTTCTGTTGATTTTGATTCGCTATTATCATTATTAACTTTTCTAATTACAACTATAAATTGAAATATAAGTGCAATGAAAATTAATATATCTGTTAGATCAGAATATATTATGTAGAGTATTGGATCTTGATTAAAATCGACAATAAAATTAAAAAATAAAATTTCAATAACAGCCAATATTAATGATATTGTCATCCCAATACAACAATTCATAATTCTTCTTGAAAATAGAATTGTAGACTTATTTTTTCCTACATCTGTAGATATTTCTTTCACAGTTTTCACAAATTTATAAGATCCAATTAATTGAATTACTGCCATAAATATAATTACAATTGCTCCATAAATATTGAAAGTTACAATGTTTGGATAAACTAATACAAAAGCATCTAATAAAGATGTTCCAATACATATAATTAAATTTATAATAAAAAATATTGGCAAAAATTTTGTAAATATTTTTCCATAATAAAATCCTTCTTGTCTAATATGAGTTAAACATTGTGTAGTTTGCATCCAAAATAATGTTAATAAAACATTGGAATTAGACCAAAGAAGATATGGAAATTGAAACAAAATATATTCTCCAGCAATAGATGCATAAGTTTGTCCATATGTTTGAGGATTTGAAACATAATAAGATAGTTTAAATATTAATCCAATCGTTATCATAATACTAATAAAAAAAGTAAAATCTCTTGTTTTATCAAAATTAATTTTAATTTTTTTAAGTAAACCAATTTCTTCAGAATTATAAGACCAAATTTTCATGATCATTCTAAATTTAATTCCTTGATAAATAGCATAAAATCCAAATATAATCATTCCGAAACATATAATAGACATTATCCCAGTAGAAATATTAAATGTTATTTGATAAGATGATTGAACTTCATTCCATGGTATAGAACAATTATTTCCACTCCAATATCTTGAACAAGAGCATACTTGTTCATAACATGTTCCTTGAGGATAATAACATGTTCCGTTGCCACATGGAAGAATATTGACAGGTTGACAATAAATAATCCCAACAAAAAATAACAGAATAAGAATTTTTGACATATTTTAATACGAAAATTTTAAATTAAAGTTTTCAAATCAAAAATATTCATTTAAATGATTTAAAATTATTTTAAATGATTTAAAATTATTTTAAATGATTTAAAATTAATAACATTATTTTTTATTAATTTTTTATTTTTTCAATATCATTTTTTCTAAATTTTATTAAAACAATGTAACAAAAATTTTATTAGATTTTTATTAAATAAATTGTCAAAATATTGATTAATAAAATGGGTATAAGCCTTTCAAAAAAGGTTGATAAAACAATAAAAAAAGAGAAAAAAATTGAAGAAAATATTGTAATTAGTGAAGATTATATAACATTCTTCTTAAATGGTAAAGAAAGAACAAGACCTTTAGGAGAAAGTTGGAAAAAAGTATTAAAATATGATCCAGATTATACAATTGATCAAGTTATATTATCAAGATTTGATAGAGAAAATAATTCTTGTAATTTATTATTATTAAATGATCCTTTAACAAAATTTCACAACAATGGCGAATTTTATACATTTAGAATAAATCAATGCGGTCAAGGAAAAATACCATTATATATGCCAAAACATCCAATTTATTTTTATAATCAAACTGATGATGATCTTGAATCCAGAGAATTCGAATCAAACGAATCAAATGAATCAAATGAATCTGAAAAACTTAAATCTTAAAAAAATTTATAATTCAATAAATCTTTTAATTTAATAATAATATATTCCTTTTAAATTATTAAATAATTATAAAGCAATATATATATTCCAATGAAATTATTTTTAAATCATTTAAAATTTTTATTTTCGAAATCCAGATTTTTTTTAATATTTATCATGGAAATTAATTATGATAATGATATTCAATCTTCCGCTCCTGATTATTCCACTAATAATATTTCTTTAAAAAGAAAAATTACTTCAGATGATAATAAAAATATTAAAAATATTAAATCTCAATGCTCAAATTGCTTAGAATTATCTCATTTATTTACTCTTAGCTGTAAACATAGTTTTTGTAGATTATGTATAGAAAGATGGATTTTTGAACAAATTTCTTTTAAAAAAACTTTGAATGATATTAATTGTTTACTTTTAAATTGTAAAATATTCATTCACCCAAATTATATTTATGAAATAACGAGAAATAATGAATCTCTTACAAATGAAAACTTTGAAAAATAATTATAAAACATTTATTTATATCAATAATTTAGTTTCAAAGAAACATATTCCATAGGAATTAGTTTCAAAGAAACATATTCCATAGGAATTAGTTTCAAAGAAACATATTCCATAGGAATTATTTATAATATTTTAATAATTAATCTCAAATCGATATTAATAAATAATTTTCAAAATAACATATTTATTGAATAATTTAATTTATATTATATAAATGATTTATAAAATTATTAAATCATTTAAATTATAATCGAAAAAAGAATCCATTAAAAAGAATCAATAAATATTTTTTCATAAATCATTTATTTGTTATTTAAAAATATGATTTTTATAGTTAAATAAATCTCGCCATTATTTAAAATAATTAATAAAAATATATTATTATTAAATCATTTATAAATATTTATAAATGATTTATATAAATCAAATTAAATAAATTATTTTATCTTTTGATAAATACTTTATAGAAATAAATTTATTAATAATCAAAAATAAATATTTTCATTTTAATATTTAAAATCAAATAAATCATTTAAAACAAATAAATCATTTAATATTTCAAGTATTTATATTATATCGATTTTATTACTTGCATTGCAATAGCTCTCAATGAGAGTACAATAAATTAAATTCAAAAATAATTAAATTTATTTTCATTTGAAAAATCTAATTTCATAAATATTTTAAGTAAATCATTTAATATTTTAAATCATTTATTGATATTTCTTTAATAATTAATTACATTCAATTTGAAATAAATATTTGTAAAATATTTCATTATTAAATTATTATAAATGATTTATAAATTTTATAAATCATTTAATTTAAAAGAAATAAAGTTTAATAAATTTTTATAATTTCAATAAAAATAAATTTTTAATAGAAATTTTATATAAATGATTTATTTTTTAATAATTTCTTTGAAATATGTTTCTTCGAAACTAGTTATAAATAACAGCTTCTGAAAGAATTAGTTATAAATAACAGCTTCTGAAAGAAGTAAATGATTTATAAAGTTTATGTTTCATAAAAGAATCATTTTATTTAATCATTTTATTTAATCATTTTATTTAATCATTTTATAATCAATAAAATCATTTAAATCACAACATAAATTAAAAGCTTTTCTAAATAAATTAAAATCTAAATAGAAACAAAATATTATACAAGATTTTCTTATTTTTTTAATATTTAATGCATAAATATATCTTTGGAATCCATAAAGATAATTTATTGGTAAATCATTTTTCAAAATTGATTCATGTATTATAATTTTTTCATTTAATATTTTCGAATTAAAATATAATATACATTTAATCTCTTTGAAATATGTTATTTTGGAATAATTATTATTTTCATTATTTATAAATTCTTCAGTATATCCAATAATTGGAAAATCATTTATATTCAATTTTTCATTTAATCCATTTAGAATATTTTCTTCATTAACTAATAAAAAATTTATTTTTAAACTTTGTAGAGGTATTAATCCTTTACCAAATCCATTTAAATCTTTTTTTATTTCATTTAAAGAAATTATTTCTGATTTACATAATCCCGAATAAAAAATAATATTATTAAAACTTAATTCACAAATAAATTCACAAATCATTCTTCAATATATCAAAATAATAATTAAACCATTTATATTATATTTAAATCATTTAATTTATCAAATTTTTAATTTTAAATAAATTATCAAAAATATTCATTTTCGAATTTATTCATTTATTATTTAATAAATCATTTATTATTTAATAAATCATTTATTATTTAATAAATCATTTATTATTTATTAAATGATTTATATTTTAATAAATAATTTATATTATTTGAATATTTTTTAGAATTATTTTATTTTAAATAATATTCGATGGAATGCAATTTTGTTTTGAATAGTTTATTAAAATCAAATTTTGGTGATTATTATGAATTATATTTTTTTGGAATTCCATATATAATTTCAAATAATAATGATAATTTGCGAATTAAAATTGATAATTTAAATGAATGGAAAATTGATATTTCTAATTATAAAAAAATTGAAAAAATATCAAAAGAAGCTGGAATTTTTTCATTTATTTTCGAATTAGAATCAAATTTAAATGTTATCAAAATTAAATTTTATAATAATAACAAATATTTTTATACGAATATTAATATTATTCAATTTGAATCTTTAGATATTCAATCAATAATTCAATTTATAGATAAAATTCATTCAACTATACTAATTAAACCTAATGATAATATTTTATTTAATACTATTTGTCAATTAAATAAAATATTTAATCATAAAATATTAAATGAAGATTCAAAAATGGAATTATTATTCCAAATAAAATCATCAACATCATTTACACAATTTTGGATTGCATCAAAACAATATTTAAAGCGAGATAATGTATAAATAAATTAAATAAATAATTTCTCAAAAAATTAAATCATTTAATATTTTTTTAATTATTTTGATTTACAAATCAAAATAATTATTATAAATAAATATATGGCAAGAAAGATATATTCAACATTACAAATTATAAATAATAAAATGGAAAGTACATTAAAAATATATTTATATTATTTAAATTCAAATATAATCAATAAAAAAAGAAAAAGAATATCAAATAATAATAAATAAATAAATAAATTAAATTAAATTGTTTTTATGTATCAATGTTGATTTTTTTATTATTGTTAATGTATAAGAAAAATGAATTCAGTTAATATGTCAATAATTATGGAAGAAATCTTTAAATTAATTAAAAAATGTGATTTAAGCGATGAATTGAAATTAATGAATTCAAATGAATTTGCAAAATTATTGCAACAAAAAAATAGTTTTATTGATTTTAAAGAAAAAGATTGTGCAACTATACTTGGAATTGATAAAAAAATGATTATACATTCGCATTTAACATTTAATGAAAATAGTTTGACATTTACATCAGATAAAGGAATTAAACATACTATAAAATATATTTATTTGCATATAAATCAAACAAATTTAAATGATAATAAACCTGGTCTTGGAAGATTAATTTTATTTTTATTAATATTTGGTTCATTTAGACAAAATTATGATTATATATTAACAAATATTATTGATAATAAAACTACAGAAATATTACAAACATTTGGATTCGAAAAATTATCTTTAACAAATTGTTTTGATCTTCCTGTAAATGAAATAAAACAACAATTTAATGTCATTTATCAATTAAAAGATTTGTTTTCTGGAAGTAAAATAATATATATAGCACTTTTATTAAACAAAATGTTTAATAAAATTTGTGGAGAAGATGAATATATATTTGATTCAAATGAATTTACTTGGACAATAGAATTTAAAGAAAAATGGAAATTAATCAGAGATGAATATTTAAATTATTCAAAAGATAATGAAATTCCCTTACATAAATCAATTAATAGTATAATAGCAGATCCAGATAAATTAAATAAATGGAATACTTTATATTTAAGAGCATATGGAAATGATACAGATGTATGTGAAAAATTTCCAGAAACAATGAAATTAATAAATAAAATACCTTGTACATTAGCAAACTTTAGTGTATTACAACCAGGTGCAAAAATTGAAAAACATGTCGGATTATATAAAGGAATATTAAGATATCATTTGGGATTAGTTATACCAAAAGATTACAAAAATTGTTTTATAAATATTAACGATGAAAAATACTTTTGGAAAGAAGGAAAAAATTTAATTTTTGATGATGTGGTGGATCATTCAGTAGAAAATAATACAAATGAAGAAAGAATAATATTATTTTTAGACATAAAAAGAGATTTTAAAAATATTTATTATAATGCAATAAATAATTTATTTCTAGAAATAATACAAAATAGCAAATTTATAAATGAAATTATAAATAATGTAAATAAACTTAATAAATAATTATTTCAAATCAATTTCATATTTGTTTGAAAAATCTTTACTCTCTTTGAGAGCTGTTGCATTGCAATTAATTTTAAACTTAAGTAACTAATAAAAATAATATTTGTAAATTATAAATGATTTATATTAAATAAATGATTTGTATTAAATAAATGATTTATATTAAATAAATGATTTATATTAAATAAATGATTTATATTAAATGATTTAATAATTATATTCTATAAGAATATATTTCTTTCAAACAATTCACAATCGTGAAAATAAAATTAATATTTCTGAATTATAAACCGATTATAAATCATTTATAAATTATAAATGATTTAAACTTATAAATATTTAATAATTATAATTCTATAAGAATATGTTTCTTTCTAACAATTTAAAATTGCCAAAACAATAAAAATAATCTCTTTGAGATATTTTACAAACAACTAATATCAAATAGATATGTTACAACTAATAAAAATAATATTTGCAAATTATAAATGATTTATATTAAATAAATGATTTAATAATTATAATTCTGTAAGAATATGTTTCATTGAAACAATTTAAAATTGTGAAACAAGAAAACAATAAAACAAGAAAAATAATATTTATTTTATTAAATGATTTATTATATTAAATGATTTATTATATTAAATGATTTACTTCCTTTGGAAATTATTATGCAGTAATTAATATTTAAATTATATTACTTTTATGAAAACAATAAAAACAATCCCTTTGATATATTGCAATCAACTAATAAAATTAAAAATATTTATTATTATGATAAATCATTTATAATTCATAAATGATTTATTAAATATAAATTACAATTGAGAAAATAACAAAAACAATAAAAATTTAGATAAATCATTTATTATTCATAAATCATTTAATATTCATAAATAATATTATTAAATTATAATTCTGTAAGAATATGTTTCTTTGAAACTAATTCTGTGGGAATATCTTTCTTTCAAAATATTTACGATCGTGAAAACAATAAAAATAATCTCTTTGAGATATGTTACAAACAACTAATAAAAACAATAAAATATTAATCTCTTTGAAATATGTTGAATACCTATTTTATTATTTTATTATGTTATAAATCATTTAATTTTCTAAATCATTTAATAAATTATAATTCCTTTGGAATATGTTTTAAAGAAATTATTTTTATAATCGTAAAAAAATTGAAAACAATAATAAATATAATATAAATGATTTATGAATTTAAATCATTTAAATCATTTATATCATTTATATTATATTTATTAAAATAATTCTTTCAGATTAGTTATTTTATAACAGCTTCTAAAATTCGTATTTTATATTTTATAAGCATTTGTTTTATTATAAATGATTTAATATTATTATAATTCCAAATGAATATTCAAAGTTAATATTTATAATTGTAAAAATATAGTTTACAAATTTAATAAAGACAATAATATTATTTATAATTAATAAATTATTTATAA